>JAEEGG010000726.1_pt1 | contig 96838 bp, 54 predicted proteins | sample 9134161 | NCBI WGS metagenome assembly JAEEGG01 (sample SAMN16246543, study PRJNA631951) | gut metagenome | biome: gut microbiome; feature: rumen; material: CR-attached | host: Bos | place: Iran: Karaj | collected 2018-10
AACCACCGTTCTCAGGACATGCGGTATACCACTTCAGCATCAGCTTAGAGGTAAGGTTACCCCACTGACCCCAGTTACCACCTTCGTCAAGCTGCTCGCACCAGATAGTCTCAGGTCCCCATGCAGAAGCGGGATCCCACAGAGTGGTGAACGACTCGTTCAGCTTGTATGTCTTGCTGTCAAGGATCTGCTTGAAGCAGTTTGCAGCCTCCTGATAGCACTGCTGTGCTGCAGCGGCATCCTGAGTCTGTCCGTTAGCACCCTCAGTCAGACGATAAGCCTTCCACATGTAGGCATCGCCCAGGTAAGCCAGAGCCATACCCTTGGTAGCACGGCCGTAGCTTCCGTCCATTGGCTGCCAGTCAAGAAGCTTAGCGGCCTCTGTGAAGTCCTCGATGATGAAGTCCCACATCTCAGTATAAGTCTGAGCGCGCTCCTTCTGTGGGTGTGTAGTATAGTTCTCACCGGTACTCAGCATAGGTACACGACCGAATGTGGTAGCCAGCCAATGATAGTAAAATCCACGCAGAGCACGAGCCTCACCCTCAAGATGCTTTCTTACATCTGGAGAAATGTTATCCTGAGGAGCAGCCTCAAGACCTGCCAGATAGTCGTTGGCACGTACGATACCATGATAAACATGCTTCCAACCGCCAAGGAGCTCAGATGAACCAGAGTTCCAAGCCTGTACGTTCCAGTTCTTATCCCAACCAGTTGCCTGTGTATCGATAGTTGGGTGACAACCTGTGAACAGGTTTGGCTTAAAGCCCCAGTCACCGTCGAAGTTATCATTCGGGAACATCATATCGTAAACGCCGTTCAGACCTTTCTTGGCATTGGCGTCATTCTCAAACGAGGCATCAGAGGCAACAACTTCGTACTGGTTTACCTCCAGGAAGCTTTCATTATCGCAGGAAGTAAGACCAAGACCCATTGTGCTGCACAATGCTGCACCTATCATATAATATCTTGTCTTCATATTTGTATTCTTTCTATTTTCTAAATTCTATACTCTAAATACTTAATTCCATTAGAAGGTTACGTTAACACCTGCCATGTAAGTGCGTGGCTGAGGATAACGACCTGTGTCCAGACCGGTGTAAAGAACAGAACCGATACCGCACTCAGGATCACCGTACTTGTTGTAACCAGAGATTGTCAGCAGGTTGCTTACACCTACATAAACACGAGCCTTCTGGATTGACAGCATCTTAGAGATGTTCTGAGGCAGAGTGTAACCTACCTGGAGGTTAGAGATACGGAGGAAGTCACCGTTCTTAACCCACATATCGCTTACACGATAGTTACGGTTAGAGTCGATAATGCTCAGGCGTGGCAGTGAACCGCTACCGTTACGGAAGGCCTGATCGTAAGCCTCAGTAAGGATGTTAGGTGTGCACTGGTCATCGAGCTGACGCATTGAACTCATCTTCATTGCTGAGTAAGACAGGATGTCCTGACCCAGAACGCCGTACATATACAGGTTGAAGTCCCAATCCTTATATGTTGCACCGAGGTTGATACCAAAGTTCAGCTTGGGGAATCCATTACCCAGGATCTGACGGTCGTTAGTATCAATCTTACCATCGCCATTGATATCCTTGAACTTCATATCACCAACTGACAATGGGTGGTCACCGTCAACCTTAGTCATTTCATCATTCAGAGAGCCATCCTCAGGATTTCTCAGCTTAGCCTTATAAGCCTCAAGGTCAGCCTGATCCTTGATGATACCATCAGTTACATATCCGAAGAATGAACCTACAGCCTCACCCTCAATACAGATAGAGTGTCTATCCCAGTCACCGTTACCATCAATAGCACCAACCTGTGAACCGTCGTATGCACTTGCACCGTTGTTGGCAGAAGCTGTGTTGTACAGAGGATCACCCATCTTGACAACCTTGTTCTTAATAGTAGAACCAGTTACACGAGCGTTGAAGCTGAAGTCCTTAGTGAACTGGTGGTGATAACCAAGAGCGAACTCGAATCCCTTGTTCTGAATCTCACCATAGTTGGTGTAAACCTGAGTGTAACCAGCTGTTGGACGAATCTGCTGATAGAGGAGCAGGTCCTTGGTGTTCTTGATGAAGTAATCCAGAGTGATATCCCAGTCGTTCAGGAATGCAAAGTCGATACCGAAGTTTGTCATCTCTGTGGTCTCCCACTTCAGGTTAGTGTCAACCAGGTCAGAGAACCAACCGGTCTGACGGTCACGGTTTCCACCGAATGCACCAGCAACACCAGGAGAAGAAGGATAGAACATAACGGCACAGTTACCGCCATCCTTAGTTAGAGCAGAGATAGCCTTACCAGCGATACCACCGGCGTTACCAGTCTGACCCCAACCTACACGAACCTTCAGGTTGTTAACAAAAGTGAGGTCCTTCATGAATGGCTCCTCGCTTACACGCCATGCACCGGCTACTGATGGGAAGGTACCCCAACGGTTACCAGCACCGAAGTTAGAGCTACCATCACGACGGATAGTACCTGTCAGGATATAGCGATCCATCAGGTTATAAGAAGCACGTGCGAAGTAAGAGATGGTGTGAGTATCTGCATTGTATGCACCGTTACCCTGCTTGTTGTCAGGATCATTGGTCAGAGCCAAGTTACGGTTCCATACAGAGTCGAAGTCACGGGCGCTAGCGCTTACCCACTGTCCCCATGACTTGCTAACCTCGTTACCGAGCATCAGAGTCAGGTTGTGGATATCATAGTTCAGGTTATAAGTCAAGTAGGTCTGGATGCCCAGGCTGTAACCATGGCTGTTATTCAGAGAGAATGCGTAGGTCTGGTCTGATCCTGAAGGCAGGAGCACCTCAGTCATCTGACCACCTATATTATTATAACGTGTACGACCACCAGTGTAGTCTGAGCTGTTGTTGCCCCAGTATGTCATTGTACCCTGGCTACGTACATCCAGCTTATGGTGCTTGATATCCAAGAAAGTCAGATCGATGAATGCAGTTGTCTGGATGCGGTCGTAACCGTTGCGAGCACGCTCTGCGTTCTCCATCTGAGTTGCGTATGGGTTGGCAGAGATAGAAGTGTTACCCTCCCATCCGTTAGGAGTCATCAGGTAACCAGCGCCATATGTACCATCAGCGTTCTTCAGGTTTACATTAACGAGCTGCTTGCTAGCATCATTCTGATCATAGTAGTCCAAAGTTGGAGTCATTGAAGCGAAGTCACGAAGTGAAGACAGGTTCTGGTTGTTACCCATAGAGGCGTTAGAACCGTGGCTCTCGCTGTGAGTATAGTTGATGTCACCACCAACCTCCAAGTACTTATTTACCTTAGTGCTGACATTTGCACGTGCGGTGAAACGCTGGTAGTTAGTATTGATTACCAGACCGTTTACATTATTATAACCAAATGAGAGGTTATACTGTGTTTTGTCGTTACCACCGTTTACAGATGCACCGTACTGCTGCTTCAAAGCGGCACGTGTCATCTCCTTCTGCCAGTCAATCTCGTTAACACCGCTCATGTTAGCGCGGTCCCAAAGCTTGTTGATAAACATTGAACCGTCGTTTGACTTAGCCTCCTTGATGGCTGAAGCATACTGGTTCAAGCCCATTACCTTAAGTGTATAAGGCAGAGTCTGCAGACCAAAGTCGGCAGTAATAGTAATATTGGTATGACCCTTCTGACCGTGCTTGGTAGTGATCATGACAACACCGTTAGCACCTGCAGAACCGTAAATAGCGGTTGCAGAGGCGTCCTTCAAGATCTCGATACGCTCGATATCAGATGGATTTACGAAATCTGCGCTGTTACCAACCTGAACACCGTCTACTACGTAGAGAGGAGAAGCATCACCATTGATAGTTCCGACACCGCGGATACGGATGGCGGCCTTACCGTCAGGAGAACCGTCCTGCTGAGAAACCAGCACACCAGCAGCAGCACCCTGCAGGGCCTGACCGATGTTTGTAGGAACGCGCTTCATAACTGCTTCCTGGTCAACGGTAGCAACAGAACCAGAGATGTCGCTCTTCTTCATTGTACCATAACCTACGACTACTACGTCGTTCAGCATCTGTGCATCCTCTTTCAGCACAATTGTAATGTTGGTTTTACCAGCAACTTTTACGCTCTGTGGTACATAACCAACATAAGAGACGTTCAGGGTAGCATTTGAAGCTGCCTGAATTTGGAAATTACCATTAAAGTCAGTGATTGCACCGGTATTTGTACCCTGTACTTTTACAGTGGCACCAATAATCGGTTCACCAGCTTCATCATTCACCGTTCCCTTAACCAAGCTCTGAGCCAGCGCTCCCATTGGGAACAAACAGAGCAGGAACAGTGCCATCAAAGGCTTTTGGATTGATTTAAAATTCCACATAATTAATTTAATTAGTTAGATAATTGTAATATATGTTTGGTTGAAATTAATCCGACTTTAACCGTTAAGTTTTCTCAAACTTTGCGTTATTGGCATAAACCGGATGCAAATATATTATAAATTTAACTTAATAACTTTATAATATGTAACGTAAAGTTTATAAAATAGCTTTTTCAGTCTTTTATGTTACATTTTACAAATTCTGCGTTACAAATCGTAAATAATTAGGATTAAACGTTTAACCATTATTCTATTCTAATTATTAAAAAATATGTATCTTTGCAACAAATTTATATCACTATTAATAATAAACCATCGCCAATGAAGAAAATTTGTCTTTCATTACTCATGTCTGTGCCTCTGGTATCGATGGCACAGAATCCGATCATTCGCGACCAGTTTACGGCCGACCCCACTGCTCGCGTATTTAATAATAAGGTGTATCTCTATCCATCGCACGACATCGTGCCACCTGCCGGTCAGCGTCAGGATTGGTTCTGCATGGAGGATTACCACGTGTTCTCATCCGAGAATCTCACCGACTGGACCGACCACGGTGTGATAGTAACTCAGAACAAGGTGCCCTGGGTTAAACCTAACTCATATTCGATGTGGGCACCCGACTGTGTTTACAAAGATGGCAAGTACTACTTTTACTTCCCATCAAATCCAGCATCAGGTATGGGATTCGGTATTGGTGTTGCCGTAGCCGACAGCCCAGAGGGACCTTTTATCCCTGAGCCAGAGCCAATAAAGGGCATCAATGGTATCGATCCATGCGTTCTCCTGGCATCAGACGGAAACGCATACATCTTCTGGGGTGCAGGACGCTGCGCAAAACTTAAGCCTAACATGAAGGAACTGGCCGACGACACTCCAACAGAAAAAGTAAAGTGGGGCGATCGCGAATTCGAGATGAAAGGTGTAAACTGCCTGAAAGGACTTCCAAGTCGCCAGGCCGAAGGTCCTTTCGCATTCGAGTACAACGGTAACTATTACCTCACCTACCCTTACGTAAGAAACAACACCGAGGTGCTGGGATACGCAATGAGTAAGAATCCTATGGGTCCTTATGAATACAAAGGCCTTATCATGCCTGAGCACGAGAATGGCTGTTGGACCAACCACCACAGCATCATCAACTACAAAGGTCAGTGGTATCTGTTCTATCATCAGAACGCTTTCTCGCCAAAAGATGACAAGCGCCGCTCTGTACAGATTGAAAGATTGTACTTCAACCCTGACGGCACAATCCAGGAGGTAAAGAAGACTATGCGTGGTGTAGGTATCAACCAGGCTACCGAGAAGATCGAGATAGACCGCTATACTACAGCTAGCAGCGATGTTACCACTGAGTTGATTGATACAGTTAACACTTTCCGTAGCTATCAGGCTAACCTTACTCAGAAGGGCAGTTGGATCAAATATAACGATGTTGACTTCAGTTGCATAACTGACGGTTATCTGATTGTAAATGCAAAAGCTAGCGGTAATACCAAGTTCTATATCCGCGAGAAATCGGCCAACGGCAAGATTATCGCCAAATTCGACATGACAGTTAAGCCAGAGACTCCTGCAGGTACTCCTGCTATGTTCCGTCGTGACTTCAGCAACCAGTGGCTCACACAGTCAGCCGTATTGGAATACACACCAAAGGGTGTTACCGACCTGGTAGTTACTGTAGAGGGTGATGCTGGCATTAGCATCGACTATGTTCAGTTCAAGAACCGTCCTAAGTACTTCTCGGCTGTTACCACTCCTTCAGCCAAGCCAGATAACGAGGGATTCATCCATCGCTGGATGCTGCTCGAGCCAATCGACAAGCCAAATCGCGGAAATACTGTATTTACAGACAGCTATCTGCGCGAGCACTTCAACATGCAGTACTTCAAGGGTCAGCAAACCATCGTTCCAAAGAACGGTCAGAAGGTTAAGGTATCATTCCAGCGCGAAGAGGTTCCCGCAGGATTTGGACGCGGATTCGGTCAGGAGGAGCCTGCTAAACCCAAAATAGTAAATGTGAACCAGACTCTGACATGGCACGCTCTCGACAGTGAGAACATGAACGTTAAGCTATTCCGCTTTGCCGAGAAATGGGGACAGCAGGTATACGGTGTGCTCTTCTGGGCAGTAACAATCATCGACTGCGATGAGGATATCGAGAACGTACGTCTGGCCGTAGGTTCCAACTCTGCCTCAATGTGGTGGCTCAACGGCGAAGAGGCTCTGCTGTTGTCAGGCGACCGTCGTATGGTTAAGGACGATGCCATGTCGCCACGCCTCACCCTGAAGAAGGGGCGTAACATTCTTCGCGGAGCCATCATCAATGGCCCTGGAATGAGCGACTTCTGCGTTCGTTTCCTCGATGAGAAAGGTAACCCTGTAACAAACTATTCAATCAAAGCACAATAATAATGAAAAGAATACATTCACTCTTGGCTGCGCTCGCTGTAGCAGCTGCAGCTAATGCGCAGATTGGCGCTCCTTATATCCACGACCCCTCTACCCTCGCTGAGTGCGATGGCAAATACTACACTTTCGGCACCGGTGGTGGCGGTATAATCACCGACGACGGCTGGAGCTGGCATAGCGGCGCAGATCGTCCCGGCGGCGGTGCAGCTCCCGATGTACTTAAGATTGGCGACCGTTACCTCTGCATTTACGGTGCTACCGGTGGTGGTCTCGGCGGTGGTCACGCTGGTCGTATCCTCACCATGTGGAATAAGACTCTCGACCCCAAATCACCCGACTTTAAGTGGTCTGAGGCTGTTGAGGTCTGCGCTTCCGACGGTATGGAGGATCAGGATGCCATCGACCCTGGTCTGCTTCTCGATCCTACTACAGGTCGCCTGTGGGTAAGCTACGGCACATATTTCGGAACTATCCGTCTTATCGAGCTCGACCCAAAGACAGGTTTCCGCAAGAAGGGAAACAAGGAGAAGGACATCGCTATCGACTGCGAAGCCAGCGACCTGATGTACCGCGACGGTTGGTACTATCTGCTTGGTACACACGGCACCTGCTGCGATGGCGTGAACTCTACATATAATATAGTAGTAGGTCGCTCACGCAGCGTAGAAGGCCCATATCTCGACAATGTAGGACGTGACATGCTGCACGGAGGCGGAAAGATGGTTATTGCTGCCGAGGATCGCGCTTGCGGTGCCGGACACTTCGGCCGTTTCATCGTCGACGAAGGCGTAGAGGTAATGTCGTTCCACTGGGAGGCCGACTTCGAGTTGAGTGGTCGTTCGGTACTTGCCGTACGTCCCATCGTTTGGAAAAACGGCTGGCCTGTAGCCGGCGACAACTTCAAGGGCGGCAACTTCTGGATTGAGTCAGAACGCCGTGGATATTCGCTCGAACTAGCTGTCGACTTTGTTCGCATGCAGCAGGAGCGCCAGGGTTGGTTCAACCGCAACCAGATGGAGCAGCCTGTAAAGCCTATCGCCAACCAGACTCTTACAGAAGTCATCAATACATGGCCTAAGAACGAGATTCCTGCCCGTATCAGCGACTATATGAACCGTCCTCACCAGCGTTGGACCATCACTCCTGTAAACGAAGCTGGCGGCTATCTCAGCAATCCTTACTTCAAGATTACCATCGAAGGTACCGACCGTGCTCTGGCAGCTACTGCCGACAAGGAAGTAACTACAGTTCCTGCTTATACCGGTGCCGATGAACAGCTCTGGCGCATCGAGCAGCTCACAGATGGTACATATCGCATCATGCCTAAGGCCATTCCTGGTCAGGAGGGTATAAACAAGGAGTTCTGCCTCTATTCTGCAGGTGATTCTACACCTACACTTGCAAAATACGACTTCAACTCTGACAATTCTAAGTGGAACTTCAAGAGACACTAAACAAAAATCCCCTCCCGAGCGGCGGGAGGGGATTATATATTATTTAAAATTCAAGAATAAGCGACTGACGCGACTTTAGCTCCATATTCTTCGACAAATCATAGTAGCGATTAGTCAGGATATCCTTAACCTTTGTCGTCTTACCTATAATCTCAGCATAACGAGCCACCTCGAGCGTAGCTGGCTTTGATGTGCCATTCAGGATGGTCATTGCCGTCTTGCCCTTATATTGGCGTGCTATCACGTAGATGCCGTTGTAAGGAGTAAACTGAATCTGTTTTCCCTTGATAATCACGTCGTTGCCCTGACGCCAGTGTAGCAGACGAGACAGCCAAGAGAACATAGCCTGCTCAACCTTTGAGCGTCCTTCCTTAGTAAAACAGTTATGTGTATCTCCGGGGAATCCGCCAGGGAAGTCCTTACGCACATTCCCATCTGTCACCTCCTTTGTACCGTTCATCAGCACCTCGGTTCCGTAATAGAGCTGTGGAATACGGTTTACTGTGAGCAATAGGGCCATTGCCTGCTTCAATGCAAGTGTATCCTTGCCATTACCCAGGAAACGGTCGGTATCGTGGTTCTCTACAAATGCCATCACGCTAGATGGGTTTGGATACAAATAATCGTAAACAAACGAGTTGTAAAGGCGGTTAAATCCGTTCCACCATCCGTCTGTCTCCTCATTCTTTGCCTGATTCAGCTTGTCGAAGAACGAGAAGTCCATAACTGTCTTCAGATAGGTATTATTCTCCGAAAGCTTCGAATCCTTCTGCCATGCTGCTGTGTAGGCAGGCTCGGTAACCCACGTCTCGCCAACAGTGTTGAAGTTAGGATACTCCACATCGAGTTCCTTCAGCCACTGTGCCATAGCATCAGCATAAGCGTATGGATAGGTATCCATGCGAATACCGTCGATTCCTACGGTCTCAATCCACCAGATAGAGTTCTGGATGAGATAACGCATCAGATGTGGGTTATGCTGGTTCAAATCAGGCATAGAAGGCACAAACCAGCCTTCTACAGTCTCTTTCAGATCAATCTGCGAAGCGTATGGGTCAACCACTGGGGTAAGCTTATAGCTAGTCTGCAGATAAGCACTCTTTGCGGGTTCTGAACCATCGGCATTAGCGGTAAAACCTGTCATCGGATCGCGACCGCTCTGCTTTTCTGTCAGCCACTCTGGAGTGTTCAACCAGTCCTTGCTAGGCATATCGTTGGTCCAGGGGTGCTCGAAACCGCTGTGATTGAAGATCATATCCATCACAATCTTCAGTCCCTTCTTATGAGCCTCATCGCAAAGACGCTTGTAGTCCTCATTACTACCGAATCGTGGGTCAACCTTATAATAATTGGTGGTTGCGTAGCCGTGATAGGTAGAAAAACCATTCTTTGAGTCGGGCGAATCGTTCTCGAGCACTGGTGTAAACCAGAGAGCTGTAACTCCAAGTTCCTTAAAATAGTCGAGATGCTCGCGAATTCCATTCAAGTCGCCACCATGGCGCAGACTGGGTTTTGTGCGATCCTCTACATAGTTGCGCATGCCCTTAATCTGCTTGGGATGATTGGCACCCTGTGCAAATCTGTCAGGCATCAGCATATACAGCACGTCGGCATTGGTGAATCCCATACGTTTGTCGCCACTCATCTCGCGAGCCTTCAACTGGTACTGCACCTTTTCACCTTTGGCCCCTTTCACCGTTCCACCTTTAAAGTTCAGTGTCATCGTGCCAGGCTGTGCACCGCTAAGGTTCATGTAGATAAGCAGATAGTTGGGCGAATCAAGTCGCACCAGACTGTCGATTACCACACCAGGATAATCAGTTGTTACGCTTGCAACATCACGTATTCCCTTACCATACACCATCAACTGTACCTGCGGATTCTTCATCCCTACATACCAGTCGGTGGGTTCGATACGGTCAATCACTGTTTTCTTTGCTGCACTCATCGTAAAAATGTTTGCCATAATAATGGCGGTTACTAATAAGATCCGTTTCATTTTTGTTCTTAGTTTATTCTCTGCTGCAAAGATAGGGATTTTTCTGATACGTTGTTCGCGTCAGAAAAAAATCCCTGTATATAATTCTTGCAAACGATTGCACACCGCCCTACCCCTTGTACTCGGTAGGCGTTACGCCAAACTGCTTCTTGAATACAACCGAGAAGTGACTCTGCGTGCTGAATCCTGTCATATCGGCGATTTCAGCCACAGTATGCTTGCCGCCCTTAAGCAACTCGGCTGCACGGTTCAACTTGTAGGTACGGAAGAAACTGCTAGGCGTCTCACCAGTCAATCCCTTAATCTTATAATACAGTTTGGTACGCGAAATGTACAGCATCTTGGTGATACGAGTCACATCAAGCTCAGAGTTCGACAGTTCCTCTTCCATCAGTTTGTATAGCTCTTCCATAAAGTGCTTGTCCTGCTCCGACAGGGCGTTGTCAACGCCTTCATCCTCGGTGGTAGTGGCTTTTGTAAGCAACTTGCGCACTCTATCACGATTCTTCAACTGCGATTGGATAAGAGCCGACAGCACAGCTGGTTCAAATGGCTTAGTCACGTATGCATCAGCCCCCACATTCAGTCCTTCAACCTGATTCTCGGCCGTAATCTTTGCAGTAACAAGTATTACCGGGATATGACACAACTGGATGTCCTGTTTTATCTCCTGACACAGCTGATAACCATCCTTACCCGGCATGGCCACGTCGCTCAGCACGATATTAGGCTCTTCGGCACGCATTTCCTCGAGCGCCGTGTCAGCGTCAAGACAGGTTATCAAACGATAATCGTGCGAGAACAGCATCCTCATATAGTTGATTATCTCTGTATCATCGTCAACAACAAGTATTGTTGGTCTGTCATCCTCATCCTGATGAGAGGTGGCAGGTGATGGTTGATAGTTCTTGGCGAAGCCAAGCGGCATAGCCGAGCGGGCAGGGGATAGTTGGGCGCCGACTGCAAGTGCGCTGTCACCTTCTAGCGGTCTGAGCTCTGCATCGGTATATGCCTCCTCGTTCATAGGATAAACCAAGGTAAACACTGCTCCACTACCCTCTTCACGATTACCGGCAGTCAGTGTGCCATGGTGCAGTTCGGCCAGTCTACGAGAGTAATAAAGACCGATACCTGTGCCATAGTTTACTATAGCTTTGGTCTGATTATCCAGCTGGTAGTAGCGTTTAAATATATTCTCACGCTGCTCCTCGGGTATTCCCTTGCCAGTATCGGCTACGCTTACTTTCACCTTATTGTCTACAACGTCCAACTGTACATCTATCCTACCCCCACTTGGAGTAAACTTCAGGGCATTCGACAGCAGGTTGCTTACTATCTTCTCCATTTTGTCGCCGTCTGTCCATGCCATCAGCTGGTCTTCCATGCCGAGCCGGTTCAGCGTCAGTCCCTTTTCCTTGACATTAAACTCGAAGGTATCACAGATACTGTTCAGCAGTGCCACCACGTCTATCTGTTCGACACTCAAGCGCAAAGTATCATTCTCCAGCTTATTAAAGTCCATCAACTGGTTAACAAGCTTAAACATACGTTGGATGCTACGCTGGGCGATACTAAGCAGACCGCGCTCCTCGCCGTCTATCTTGTCGCTCTTGGCCAATTGTCCCACAGGACCGGCAATCATCGTCAGTGGTGTGCGGAACTCATGGGCTATGTTGGCAAAGAAGCTCATATTCATCTGGTTGGTACGCAGTTCCTGCTCTTTCTCCATCTGTGCCTGACGGGCAGCACGGCGTGCGGCCACCACTCGTTTGGCATTACGATACAGATACCAAGCCAACAACAGGCCCAGTGCCAGATATATCATCCATGCCCACCATGAAAACATTGGTGCAGGCTCTACTATCACGCTTATCTGTCGCTCATCGCTGGTTGCCTCATCACTGGCACTGTCCGACGTACGAACACGGAAGGTATAGTGCCCTGATGGCAGATTGGCATAGCCGGCTGCATGACGGCTGCCCGCATCTATCCAGTCGTTATCAAATCCCTCAAGTTTATAATAATAATGCACGCGCTCATACTCGCCGAAGTCGAGTGCCGTATAAGAAATAGCGAAACTGTTCTGACTATGCTCCAGACGTATCTCGTCACAACTGTCGAGCATTGCTTCGATAGGACCGTCTGCCATTGGGCGAACCAGTTGGTTGTGTATCTTCAGATCGCAGAACTTCAGTGGAATCTTACGCAGAGTGTCTATTTCGGCAGGGTTGAACATCGTCACACCGTCGGAGCCACCAAACACCAGACTACCATTGGGCAACTGGCACGATGCACGGTCGCAGAATTCGTCGCCAGCCAGTCCGTCGGCCTTATATAGCGCAGTAATACTACCCGTCTTTGTGTCCAGACGGTTCAGGCCCTTCATTGTGCTTATCCACAGATTGCCCTGCATGTCCTCCTCGATAGCGCCGACATCCGAACATGACAATCCGGCTATGCGGTTCATCTGGTTGGTCTGCGGGTTATATCGCAGCAGCCCGTTGCTCACCGTACCTATCCACACGTTCCCCTCCTTGTCTTGGTGCATATCCGTAGGGATATACACACTTTTGCGGATGCATCGCTGCATATCAGGAATCTCCTGCTGACTCAGCTTTCCCGTTTTCGGGTCCATCTTCATTATCTGCTGATAGAAGGCCGAGATGAGCATTGTACCATCATTAAGCTTCAGCAGCGATGGTATGAAAGTAAAGTCCACATTGAATGCCTGCTTTGCTTCAGGCTGACTTGCACCCGGGCGGAAAGCTATTATGTAGGTTGAGCTGGTTGATGCCCACACTGTTCCATCGTCAGTCTGTTCAAAGTCCATCGTTGCCCACACTGGCCACTGGCCCAGTATATTCAGTTGAGTACCATCATACCGGCACTTCATCACAATATTAGTGGTCGACAGCCACAGCAGTCCATCGCGATCACAGAAAATATGTGTAATTGCATTCTTCTTCTCACCTGCAGGCAGTCCTGCTATCTCTATCTGCTCTGCTTTCTGAATGGCGGGATGATAAACAAACAGTCCCTTTCTCAGTGTCGATACCCACAGATTCTCCTGTTTGTCGATAGCTACGGCAAATACCGACGAGTTTTCTATCACACGGTTAAGATAGTTGTCGCTACCACCGAATTTCTCCTTATAGTAATAGTCGGCAAATATTCCCTTGTCGTATGTTCCCATCCATATATTCTTACGCGAATCCTGGAAAATCTTCGTCACATAGCCATCGGGCACAGGAACCGTAAAGTTAGCATCGTCCTGTCCACGCAGCGTGTGGGTAAGCAGGTTCAGTTCAAACAGTCCGTTGCGCGATGTGCTAAGCAGTATGGTATTGTTCTCAAGCAGACAGGCTGCCTGCAGTACACTGCCATGAGCAGTGAGCCGGTCCATCATCTCACGGCTCAGCGGAATGGGTTGCTGCGATTTGGTATCAAACAGCAGCAGTGTACCGTTGCCCGATGCCAACATCAACCCGTTGGGCAGCAGTTCGAAGAAATAAAACCCGAGATTATTACTATCCTTGAACTCCTTCTTCAGCTTAAACGTCTCGCCGCTATATACCAGCAGGTTGCCAGGACCAGCCAACAAGATATCGCCGGCACCATCTATAAAACAGTCGCCCCACGACTGGTTGGTCATTGTACGGTTAACCTTAGCCAAGAATATATGATGCTGCTCGTCGTACTGCAGCAGTTCCGTGCCGTTGTATGCAAACACACGTCCCTTGGTATCCATCAGCAGTTTCCTGGCGTTGCGATTACCCGTCTGCATCGGGACACTCTCAAAGTTGTCCTGCTTGGTATATCGGCAGATACCATTTACAGTGGCCACCCACAGGTGTCCCTTTTTATCACACAGCAGACTCTGTATCTGATTGTCGGGCAGTCCAAGCGAGTCGAACGTACAGAAGTATTGGTGATACTCATGTCCGTCGTATCGGTTCAGTCCGCGGAAAGTTCCTATCCACAGCTGTCCGGCAGCATCCTCAGCGATACACTGCACACGAGTGTTCGACAGTTCCTGAGCCACCACCAGGTCGTGTTCCTCGTCTTTATCAAGATTAGCATTTGCTGTACCCTGACGCTGACAAGCCAGCATCATCGTAGCGCAAACCAAACATAAAAAGATCCTCAAATCAGGTTTCATTTTAGTCAATATTGTTGTTATTTGCTGCAAAGATAGGAAAAACTTTCATATCTAAAGGTCTTTTTAGGGATATTTTGAACATAACAGACAACTTTTGAACAATTTGAACAACCCCCTATGCGATTTGAACAACAAGGAAAAACGAAAAACAGAATAAAAAAACATATTTTAATAATATAGCTTACCTTTGCAGCCGAAATTTGAAACCAAAGTATATTTCTAACAATTAACTCAAAACAATTAAGATCTCAATGAAAAAGAGCAGTATTTTACTGATGTTGATGGCATTGTTTATGTCAGTGACATCGTTTGCCCAAGGGATTAAGGGCACTGTGATCGACGAGAATGGTGAACCGGTAATCGGCGCCACCGTTGCAGAAAAGAGTAATGCCAAGAATGCTACCATCACCGATTTCGATGGTAACTTCACGGTAAACGTTAAGGCCGGACAGGTTATCACGGTGACCTACATCGGCTATCAGACATTCGAAGGTGCCGCAAAGAACGGCATGACCATCAACCTGAAACCAGACAACAAGGTACTCGACGAAGTTGTAGTAGTAGGTTACGGCGTACAGAAGAAGAGCTCGGTTACCGGTGCTATCTCGCAGGTAAAGCCCGAGGATATGGAGAACCGTACCATCTCTAACGCCCAGCAGGCTCTGCAGGGTAAGACATCGGGAGTACAGATCATCCAGTCGAGCGCAGCTCCTGGTTCATCTCCAACCGTACGCGTGCGCGGTTATTCTTCTAATGTAAGTTCTGAGCCTCTGTATGTTGTCGACGGTGTTCGTCTTAGCGACATCAGCGGTATCGACCCAAGCACCATCGCTTCTATGGAAATCCTGAAGGACGCTGCTTCGGCCGCCATTTACGGTGCCGAGGCTGGTAACGGTGTTGTACTTATCTCTACAAAGAAAGGTAAGGCCGGACAGGGTAAGATTTCTTACGACTTCCAGTGGACCGACGAGAGCCTGGCTCGCGTACCAAAGATGCTGAACTCTGAGCAGTACATCCAGTACATGGACGAGGGTAATATCTTCTCTAAGGACTATCTGCTTAAGAACTGGGACGGTGTTACTAACACCTCTTGGACCGATGTAGCTTTCAACCACGGTCACATGCAGAAGCACTCACTCTCTTTCACTGGTGGTAACGACCGCGGCAACTACTATCTCTCGCTCGCATACCTTAATAATAATGGTATCGTAAAGGGCGACGCCGACGTTTACAAGCGTCTTACCGCTACTATCAACTCTGAATACAAGATCAAGGACTGGTTGAAGGTAGGTACCACCAACCAGATTGAGAAATACGACGTTCGCAGCGTATCATCTAACAGCGAGTATGGCTCACTGCTTACATCTATCCTGATGCTCGACCCTCTCACTCCAGATACCTATACTGCCGACAACCTGCCTTACCAGATGCAGAACGCTATGGCTCAGGGCAAGCAGTTCCTGCAGGACGAGAACGGCAACTACTACGCTGTATCTAAGTTCTATGCCGGTGAGCAGTATCACCCAATGATAATGCGCGACAACAACACATCGAAGACTACCGGTTTCAACATTAACGGATCTATCTACGGTGACTTCACTCCTATCAAGGGTCTCACCGTTACCTCACGCTTCGGTTACCGTCTGTCAGGTACACGCAACAGCGGTGCCAGCCTGCCTTTCTACGGCAACGCCGTACAGAGCCGCGACTATGTTGACTTCAGCAGCAGCTCTTCAACTTCTATCTACTACCAGTGGGAGAACTTTGCCAACTATATGAAGACCTTTGGTGGACACACCGTTACCGGTATGGTTGGTATGTCGTTCCAGAAGTCATCAAGCGACAACGTTTCAGGTTCTCTTACCAGCAATGGCGAGGATGCTCTGAAGAAGAACGATCCACTGTTCTACTATCTCAACTATGCCAACGCTTCGGCTGTTAAGGGCGTAAGCGGCGAGACCACCGAGAGCACTAAGTACTCTTACTTCGGACGTCTGTCATACGACTATCTGGGTCGCTACCTGTTGCAGGCTTCGCTGCGTGCTGATGCTGCCGACCTGTCAAAGCTCTCTAAGAAGACACGTTGGGGTTACTTCCCTGCAGTATCTGTAGGTTGGACACTGAGCGAGGAGAAATTCTTTGCACCTCTCAAGGGTTGGTTCGACAGCTTGAAGTTCCGTGCTTCTTGGGGTCAGAACGGTAGCCTATCTGCACTGAGCGGTTACAGCTACAGCACCGATATGGCACTGGGCGGACTCTATCCATTCTCTACCGGCATCAACTACACTCAGGCTGCTGCTCCTTCTACAATGGGTAACGAAGACCTGAAGTGGGAGACCTCAGAACAGCTCAACTTCGGTTTCGACGGTATCCTGATGGGCGGTCGCATGACATTCGGTATCGACTACTTCATCAAGAAGACCAAGGACCTGCTAGTTTGGAACACCACTCCATCACTCGTAATCGGTGGTAGCACATCACCTATCAATGCCGGTAACGTAGAGAACAAGGGATTTGAGTTCGAGCTTGGCTGGCGCGATCATATCGGCGACTTCAACTATGGCATCCGTGGTAACCTGTCAACACTTACCAACAAGGTTACTTACATCGATCCATCTATCACACGTCTTAGCGGTAGCACATTCCACACATACACCGTAACATACTTCGAGCAGGGCTATCCTGTTTACTACTTCCGTGGCTACAAGTTTGCCGGTGTCGACAAGGAGACTGGTAACCCAACATTCGAGGACCTCGACGGCGACGGTAAGGTTAGCGATGGCGACCTGACATACATCGGCGATGCTATCCCCGACTTCACCTATGGTATCACTCTTACAGCAGCTTATAAGGGTATCGACCTGACAGTTTTCGGTACCGGTTCGGTAGGCAACAAGATCTACAACTGTATCAACCGTCCTGACTACGCTGCTTCTAACCGTCTGAAGGAAGTGTTCTACGACAACCGTTGGACTGTTGACAATCCTAACGGCACAGCGCCTAAGGCTGGTGCTTCTGACATGGACAAGTACGCTACATCAAGCGCTATGGTTTACGATGGCAGCTACTTCAAGATCAAGCAGATCCAGCTGGGTTACACCCTGCCTAAGAAGCTTATCAACAAGGTTGCTCTGAGCCACGCTCGTGTATATGCATCTCTCGACGACTTCTTCACCTTCTCTAAGTATCCTGGTTTCGATCCTGAAGCTTCGGCTAACGCTACCAGCGGTATGGGTATCGATAAGGGTAGCTATCCTACATCTAAGAAGGTGGTACTTGGTTTAAACATCGAATTCTAAGAGAGTTTAAGAATTAAAGAACTGAAAAATTGAAATCATTATGAAAAAGAATATAATATATATCGCCCTATTGGCCGTTGCATCGCTCGGATTCAGCAGTTGCGACAGCGAACTCGACATTGAGAAGCACGGCAACTTGGGTAGCATGGACGACTTCTATACTACCGACGAGAACACCATGCAGGCTACAGCATCGCTGTACACCGAGATGAGAGGACTCTATTACAACTGGTTCTTCACCAAGAACCTGCTTGCCGACGACGTATGGTGCGGCGGTGGTTCGCGTGGTGACAATGCCGAGATGGAGAAACTTAACGAATACACCTTCGGTACCGACTGCGGAATGATCCAGAGCCTCTACTCTAGTCTCTATGGAGTTATCTACAAGGCAAACCTGATCATCGACAAGACTCAGGGCGAGAGCGCTGTTATGAAGCGTGCCATCGCCGAGGCCAAGGTATTCCGTGCTTGGGCACACTTCGAGTTGGTTACACTTTGGGGAACTGCTCCTGTAGTCGACCACCTTCTTACTCCTGATGAGTATCGCCAGGCCAACAGCGAGCCTGCTACACTGTGGGCACTCATTGAGAGCGACCTGAACGACGCTATCAACAGCGGTATGCTGCCATCAAAGAGCAACGCCAACGACCAGGAGACTGGTATCCGCGCCACTAAGGAACTGGCTCAGGCTTTCCTCGGCAAGGCTTATCTCTTCCAGGGCAAGAACAGCGAGGCTGCTGCCATGCTCGACAACGTTATCAGCTCTAATAAGTACGCTCTGTTTACAGGCGGATACGATCTTCAGTTCCATGCAGCTTACAACAACAACTGCGAGTCGCTGTTCGAGCTCCAGAAGCGAAACGACACCGAGCAGCTGTGGAGCCAGATGGATATGGTATTCATCATGCAGGGCTGGCGTACCAGCGTGCTGAACTATAGCGGACAGGCTGCCAACGAGTTGGCACAGGGTATGTACGGATTCATGAACCCACGCAAGTCGCTCTACGATGCATTCGTAGCTTGGGAGGGTGCAAACGGCTATCGTCTTAGCAAGAGCGTTCTGACTTACGATCAGGTATCTAACTATGGTATTTCACTGCAGACAGGTCAGTATCTGTATGGCAGCGAGGGGTACTTCATGTGGAAGAACCAGGCTCTGAAGGAAGACCTTGTAAGCGACATGTCATACTTCCAGGTTGGCGAATATACCGACCTCAAGGTGATGCGTTATGCTGAGGTACTGCTGTTGGCTGCCGAGGCTAATCTGAATGCCGGCAAGACAGACAAGGCTCTCGATTACATCAATCAGGTTCGTACTCGCGCTCAGGAGGCTCCTCTTACCACCGTAACACTTAGCGACATCAAGACCGAGAAGCGTCTGGAGCTCTGCAACGAGTGCGTACGTTTCCAGGACCTGGTTCGCTGGGGTGATGCCGAGAGTGCAATGAAGGAGCAGGGTAAGGAAGTTCCTGCTTACACCACAAACGGAGCAGAGTGGCTCTACAAGAACCAGAACTATGGTTTCAAGAGCAAGCACAAGCTCCTGCCTATTCCTCTTAAGGAGATCGAGCTCAATCCTAACATGACTCAGAATGCAGAATGGTAATAAAGAGAATTAAGAGTAAAGAATTTAGAATTAAGAGTAATTATGAAAAAGTTTAGATATATCATCATGTTGCTGGCCGTTATCGGCTTCACCGCTTGCGACAGCGACTCTATCGAAGGCCTGCAGGGTACATTCAGCGACATTACCTTCTGCGACTTCAATAATGCAAACGTACTGCCCACCACCAAGTTGGGTAAGGGCATCAAAGCGCTGAACACCCAGTTTACCGATGCTGAAGGCAACAGCCTCAGCCTTAGTTTTGGCAGTAAGGAGTGGATTCTTGGCGAGGGTACCTATCAGCCTGTAGCCACCCTCACTACAGGTGGCACCTACGCTGGTAGCATCAACGGTGCTGCCATCAGCGAGGGAAGCATCGACGTGAGCGCCGTGAACGGCTGCTACTTTATCAGCGGTCTGGTGAAAACCAGCGATGGCAAGCAGTACAAGCCTTACTTCAAGGGCGAGCTCACCTTCATCGTTGGCGAGGATGATCCTGAACCCAGCGGCTATACCATGACCATCGCCCAGAGCGAGGTAGCCATCATGGACTGGACCACCTTCCAGAACACCGTTTATCCCGACGTTACCAAATATACCATTACCGTCAAAGATCCTAATGGTCAGCAGGTTGCCCTGTTCGATGCCATCAATGGCAACAACAAGCAGGCTGCCGACCTGGCTGGCACCTATACCATCGTTGGCGATGCACATGATGCCATGCAGATAAGCGCCGGCTACTCAGTGCCCGATTACGGCATGGCAGGCGGCACCTATTTTATCGACGATGCTGGCAAGGCACAGTATCTCACTGGTGGTACCGTTGAGATTACCACAGCCCTAAGCGGCGAGGGCGAAACCCTATACACATTCAAGGGCACAAGCCTCGAAACTATCGATGCCGCCGGCACTACCGGTAGCGGTGCATTCAATTTTATGTTCATTTCGTTAGTAAAGTAAGAAAAAAATTGTATATTTGCAGCGTTGAATAGCTAAATTACAAAAAATAATGAAGAAACTAATGCTTATTGCTGCCCTCTGCCTCTCAGGCATGGCAGCACAAGCTCAGCAGAACCTGAGCTGGGGACAGGGCCCACAGGTGGCTTCGCCCGACGTACATGCCGACAACAGTGTGACATTCAACCTGATTGCCCCCGAGGCACAGAAGGTACAGATTACAGGCGACATGCTGCCTACTAAGAAGGTAGAGTTCGCCGGCAACACCTACGACACTCCAGGAGTAGTCGATCTGGTTAAGAACGACAAGGGCGTGTGGAGCTACACCACAGAGCCTCTTAAGCCCGAACTCTATACCTACAACATGATTGTTGACGGTGTAAAGATCATCGACCCACTGAACGTTTACAACATCCGTGACATCAACAACCTGTTTAGCGTGCTGCTCATCGGCGGCGACCAGCGCACCGACCTGTACAAGGTCAACAAGGTAGCTCACGGCACCGTTAGCAAGGTGTGGTACGAGAGTCCTACAGCCGGACTTACACGCCGCCTCACCGTTTACACTCCTGCCGGCTACGAGACCAGCGGCAAGCAGTATCCTGTACTCTACTTGTTGCACGGTATCGGTGGCGACGAGAACGCTTGGAGCGAACTGGGTCGTGCTGCCCAGATTCTCGACAACCTGATTGCTCAGGGTAAGGCCGAGCCTATGCTGGTAGTGATGACCAACGGCAACATCTCGCAGGAGGCTTGCCCAGGCGAGACCAGCGAGGGATTCAAGGTGCCAACAATGATGCTGCCTAAGACCATGGAGGGTAGCTTCGAGACTGCATTCCCCGATGTAGTAAAGTTTATTGAGAAGACATATCGTGTAAAGAAGGACAAGGCTCACCGTGCCATCGCAGGTCTGTCGATGGGTGGTTTCCACAGCCTCTTCATCAGCATCAACAATCCTGATCTCTTCGGCTATGTAGGTCTGTTCTCTGCAGCTGTCGACCAGCAGCAGCCCAACGGCGGCTTCCCCAACATCTATGCCGACCGCAATGCTAAGATCGACAAACTGTTTGCCAAGAACCCCAAGCTGTTCTGGATTGGTATCGGTAAGACCGACTTCCTCATCAAGAACAACAACGACCTGCGTGCATATCTCGACAGCAAGCACCACAAGTACACCTATCTGGAGACCGAGGGTGGCCACATCTGGCGCAACTGGCGTATCTATCTGTCAGAGTTCACTCCATTATTGTTTAAGTAGAATCATATGAAGAAAAACGTTATTATGGCCGTGGCAGCAGCTGCACTGGTAGCTGGCTGCGCCACTGCCGACAAGCAAGGTCCTAAGAATACCATCAACCAGGAAGAGGTGATGAGTAAGCTTACTCTCGAAGACAAGGCTCACTTCGTTATCGGTACTGGTATGGCTGGTTTCTCGGGCAATGATGCCGTGATCGGTGCCACACGTAGTCTGGTGCCTGGTGCCGCTGGTACCACTTACCCACTCGACTCGCTGGGCATCCCCGCTGTAGTGCTGGCCGACGGTCCTGCCGGACTGCGTATCGACGCTAAGCGCCAAAAAGAAGGCAAGGATGGTCGAGCAGAGCTCGACTCTGCTACATATTATTGCACTCACTTCCCCATCGGAACCCTGCTTGCCTCTACATGGAACACAGAACTTATCCAGCAGGTAGGTCAGGCCATTGGCGAGGAGGTTAAGGAGTATGGTGCCGACGTGTTGTTGGCTCCTGCCCTCAACATCATGCGTAACCCTCTGTGCGGCCGCAACTTCGAGTACTATTCTGAGGACCCCGTTGTAGCTGGTAAGACAGCTTCGGCCTATATCACTGGTGTTCAGAAGAACGACGTTGGTACCAGCATCAAGCACTTTGCTGCCAACAATCAGGAGACAAACCGCATGAACAACGATGCTCACATCTCTCAGCGTGCTCTGCGCGAGATCTATCTTAAGGGCTTCGAGATCGCCATCAAGGAGAGTCAGCCCTGGACTGTGATGACATCTTATAACTATATCAATGGTGTTTACACCTCTGAGAGCAAGGACCTTGTCACCACCATCCTCCGCGATGAGTGGGGCTACGAGGGAACCGTTATGACCGACTGGTTTGGCGGTAAGGACGGTGCCAAGCAGATGTGGGCCGGCAACGATATGTTGCAGCCTGGCAAGGCCGAGCAGTTCGACAGCATCGTAGCTGGTGTTAAGAGCGGCAAACTGGCCGAGGCCGACCTGGACCGCAGCGTTCAGCGCATTCTTAACCTCATCGAGAAGAGTCCACGTTTCCAGGGATATAAGTTCTCTAACAAGCCCGATCTGCAGGCTCACGCTGCCGTTACACGTCAGAGTGCTGCCGAGGGTATGGTACTTATGAAGAATGGTGGCATACTTCCATTTGCCAAGAACATTAAGAATGTAGCCCTGTATGGTAACACCTCATATGATTTCATCGCTGGTGGCACTGGTTCGGGCAATGTAAACCACGCTTATGTAGTGTCTCTGCTCGACGGACTGAAGAATGGTGGCTACACCGTTTCCGACGAGTTGAAGAACGCCTACACAGCTTACGCAGCCGACTGCAAGGCCAAGGAAGAGGCCGAGATAGAGGCTGCAGCCAAGAAGGACCCCAAGAATGCCATGCTGCTGCGCTTCATGCCACGCCCATTGCCAGCCGAGAAGCAGTTCAGTGCCGACGAACTGGCTAAGCAGGCTTCGCAGGCCGATGTAGCAGTCATCACACTTGGCCGCATCTCTGGTGAGTTTATGGACCGTAAGGCTGCCGACTTCAACCTGAGCGACTCTGAGCGTAAGCTCATCGAGCAGGTTTGCGATGTTTACCACAAGACTGGCAAGCAGGTAGTAGTACTGCTCAACATCGGTGGTGTCATCGAGACTGCCACTTGGAAGGATCTGCCCGATGCCATCCTCTGCGCATGGCAGGCTGGTCAGGAAGGCGGCAACAGCGTTGTCGACGTTCTCAGCGGCAAGCAGTCGCCTAGCGGTAAGTTCACCATGACTTGGCCCGTTAAGTTCACCGATGCTTACAGCTCAAAGAACTTCCCCATCGACCAGGATCCACGCATCGATATGATGAATCAGGGTCAGAAGGGCAACGTCAAGAATGTTGACTACACCGACTACGAGGAGGATATCTACGTAGGTTACCGCTACTTCGACTCGTTCGATGTACCTGTAAGCTATCCATTCGGTTACGGTCTCAGCTATACCACTTTTGAGTACAGCGATGCCAAGATTACCGAGAAGGGCGATGCTTACGAGATTAGCGTAACGGTCAAGAACACTGGTAAGCTTGAGGGCAAGGAGGTTGTAGAGCTCTACATCTCAGCCCCCGACAACAAGGCTGCCAACAAGCCCGCTAAGGAACTTAAGGCCTACGCCAAGACTAAGCTGTTGGCTCCCGACGAGACCCAGACCGTAGTGATGACCATCAAGGCCACCGACTTGGCATCGTTCGACGAGGCCGCCTCAGCATGGGTAGTTGCCGCTGGCGAATACCAGTTCCTGGTAGGAGCCTCATCGCAGGACATCAAGGCCACCCTTAAGGCCACCGCCAAGGCTCAGCAGACCAAGGTTAACAACGTGATGAAGCCCCAGGGCACAATGAATCTCCTAAAGAGATAAATCCTAAACCAAATATAACTACTTCGCCGCCGATGAGCATCTCCCCAGATCTCACCGGCGGATTTTTATTTTTATGTTTTATCTACCAATCTACCACCAATCTTTCGAAGTACCTGTATTTATACGGGCTAGCGAGGTGGTGGTAGATAAGTGGTAGATGGTAGATAAATGGCAATAATGGGTGTTTATTGAAAAAAGAGAATGAATTCTTTTGTTTTGCTCTCAACTTTTCGTAACTTTGCAGGCTGAAATTGAGATTAATTACTGAAAAAATGAAGATTAAGCAACGAATAACACCTATAAGTCAGGATTTCGACTTCTCGAGAGTACCATCATGGTATGTGCTATGTACTAACAATAATTGTCCACTAAAAGATAACTGTCTGCGACACTTGGCTGGTAAGAATGCCCCAGACAATCTGGAGATAGCATCGTGCGTTATGCCGAAGACACTGAAAAACGGCGATTGCCGTTGGTTCGACAAGATAACTATTGATGTGTGGGCGGCTGGTTTCTCTCACCTTTATGACAAGGTGATGAAGAAGGACTATACTACTATGCGCAAAGCTATCACCAATTATCTGCATGGAGCCAAGATATACTATGAGTATAAACGAGGCGAACGTGCCCTGTCGCCCGACGAACAGCAGTGGATACGCGACTATGTTAAGAGTATGGGCTACGATTGGGAAGTGGAGTTCGACAGGTTTTTCGAGGACTATGTGTATCACCATCTAACATTACCAGGTTAATAAGATATACTCGAAAGTGCGTTTTCTTGGGGAGAAAACGGCGTTTTCTCAAGTAGAAAATAATATTTTCCGGCTGAGAAAACAATATTTTCTGCCGCAGAAAACGCTAGTTTCTGCCGTAGAAAACGATTAACAGTAAAAACATTATGAAACTAACATTTGTACTAAGAAACAAGCAAAACGCCCTGAAGCTGTCTACAAAGACCATTGATAGCTTCATCGAGCGCATCAAAACAGATACCAAAGACGGGGCCGTGGCACGTCGTCGACATGAGATAAAGCTCTTCAACCATGCCACGAGCTACGACCAACTTCATCCCTCGCACCAGATTTACCCCTCAGTAGAATTCGAGCGAGATGCCAACGACAACTTGCGAATGAACACATTTAATGGAGTGGTGGCACTGACAATTGACAATCTGCAGACTGCCGAGGAGTTAGAATCCGTAAAGCAGGCAGCAAAGATTCTGCATTACACCCTCGCTACCTTTGTTGGTCCTACGGGCAAGGAGGTGATAATTCTAGTGAGAATTGCCAAGGCCGATGGCAGCATGCCAGTAGATGAGGAAGAAGCCGACTTCGTGTGCCGACAAGGTTGGCAGTTGGCCACGACCATCTATCAGGGACTATTGCCCAAGCCTATCAATCAGCAACCTGCCTCTGCACGTAGCTGGTTCCGCATGCCGCTCGATGCCACACCTTATTATAACCCCAAAGCCGTGGCTCTGCCTGTAAACGAGAAGCCTATCGCAGAGCGACCGCATACAGACCAATCATCGGTGGTTGAGGCCGTTGATGACGAGGGCGATGCAGAGATCAGTCAGGAAACCAAGCGACTGATGGACTATCTGAACTCGAGATATGTCTTCCGCTATAACACCATCATGGGCTATACGGAGTACAAGGACCAGAGCCGCGAGTATATGGAGTGGGAACCAGTAGACGATCGAGTGATGAAGGGCATGACGATGAAGGCGCGCTTGGCAGGTATCGATGCCAGAGATAATGATATCCGTCGCTATGTGCAGTCGGATTTGATTCGGCCATTTAATCCCATTGGCGACTATCTGTGGGAACAATACGACAAGTGGGACGGAAAAGACCATATTCGCCGATTGGCCCGTACAGTGCCTACGGATAATCCCCACTGGGAGGATTGGTTCTACACTTGGTTCCTGGGTATGGTGCGCCAGTGGCAGGTAAACAATCTTGCCAAGTACGGCAACCAGGCTGTGCCACTGCTGATATCGAGTCAGGGATGGAACAAGACCACATTCTGCGAACAGCTACTTCCACCAGAACTCCGTTGGGGATACACAGGTAATCTGCAGATGGACGACAAGCGACAGGTGCTACAACAGATGGCCCAGATGTTGTTGATAAATCTGGATGAGTTCAACCAGATTTCGCCTCGCACCCAACAGGGATTCCTGAAGAACGTCATCACACTGTCATCAGTCAAGATTAAGCGTCCATACGGCCGACATGTAGAGGATTTCCCACGTCGAGCCTCGTTCATTGCCACCACCAATCAGGCCGATGTATTGGCCGACCCCTCTGGTAGCCGACGATTCCTGAGCGTGGAACTTACTGGTCCTATCGACGTGAGCGTTGCACCTAACTATGAGCAGCTGTATGCTCAGGCCATGCGAGCCCTGCATCAGCACGAGCCATACTATTTCAGTCCTGTGGAAACACAGAAGATACTGGAATGGAACAATAAGTTCCAAGTGAAGAGTGCTGCCGATCACTATTTCTTCGACTATTTTGAACCAGCTGCACCAGGCGAGGAGGGCGAATGGATAAGTGCATCAGCCATTTTTGCTTATCTTAAGGAGAAAGTTGGTGTTAGTTTGCTAAAACCAGCCAATCTTACAGCCTTCGGACGCATGCTTTCAGGCATTCCCGACCTCCAAAAACGTACCACAAAGTATGGTTCAGAGTATTTTGTGAAGCGCAAAACCACCTAAAACGCCATTTATCTACCATCCACCACCTATCTACCACCACCTCGCAAAGCCGCATAAATACAGACGTCTTGAAAGATTGGTGGTAGATTGGTAGATAAAACACAAAAACAGAAAATACTCACACGTTACATGTGGATTAATACTAATAATGAAATAAAGAGTTCCACGGGGCTTTTGAAATATTTATATTTTTTCGAATAAATATTTTGTTTTTATAAATTAAATACGTACTTTTGCAATCAAATTCATAAACCATCCATAATAATGACAAGACAAATGAAAAAAGTATTATTATCTAGCCTGCTGGGGACAGTGATGGCCTTGCAGGTGCAGGCACAGGTAAATCCACAGAAGGGATATGTTATCACCAACGACAACGACACCATCTACGGTACGATAGACTATCGGTCGGAGAAAAAGTGCGCCAACGAGTGTAGTTTCCTGCCTGATGGAGGAACTGAGTACAAAACATACCTGCCTGGCGAAATCTGCGGATACCGCTTTGCCGACAATGGTGTTTTCTACGTCACAAAGACCTTTGCTGTTGAAGGTAAAGAGAAAACGTTCTTTGCCGAGTTCCTGTTACAAGGCGGCGTAAGTCTGTTCCGTTACGAGGAGGCAGGCGTAGACTACTATTTCTTTATTGGTGAGGACGGCAAGGTGGCTACCGTTAAGGATGACGGAAGCTACTCGAAACCTGTTTCTGACGAATACACAAAAAACAATCAGGCAGCCCAAAAGAGAAAAGCACTGAGAGAGGTCTCGCAGGTTTTTGCTGAGAGCAAAAAGGCGTTACGCGATTTGTGGCAAAAGGACGTAAATGCCAAGAACCTGACACAGATAACCCATGACTACGATATGGAATACTGTACGTCGTCTGGCGACTGTGTTATGTTCCGATATAATGAAAAAGCTACACGCGCTATTTCAGTTAAGTTGCTAATTAAAGCCGGGCTGGCATTCGGAAGCAATAAATTGTCAGGATACATCAATACGTGGGGAGGCACCTCATGCGATGGTATCACAATGAATACAACCGTTCCTGAGTTTGGAATTGGTGCAGATTTCAGCTTCCCACGTCTAAACAGACACTTGTCATTGCAGGTGTTGGCACTTATGAGTAGGTGGAGCATGTCTGATGACACATATTATTCCACGGGCAAACCCGTAAGTTTGAAGTATTGGGACTTAGGGCTCCAAGCAGGTCCTACCTATAGTTTTATGCCTAAATCAAAAATCTCCCCGATATTGCGCGGAGGCTTCGTGGCCGACATTCCTTTATATATCAAGAAACAACGCTTTAGTAGTTTTGCGTTCGATCAAGATATCAATCCTGCCATTCAATGTTATGGGTTCTATATCGGAGGGGGTGTAGACATAGCTATCAAGAAGCATGTGCTACGTCTCACAGCAGAATACCGTTGGAGTACCTCTCTCAATAAAGAGGTAGACATCTCTCGCTTGGGCATCTCTGCAGAATTCGGACTGTAGCACATTCGATTTCCCGGTAATTATTTTGATTATCGGGAAATTGTTTGTATATTTGCAGGCGAATAGTATTAATCGGAAGAATTATGGATGCGAAGAGAATCTTGAAATATCTTAAGCAGTTGATGGCGAACAACAACCGCGAGTGGTACCAGGCGCATAAGGGTGAGTATGATGCTGTGAGGGCCGATTTCGAGGCTGGCATTGCCAAGGCAATTGGACGGATTGCAGAGTTCGACCCATCGATTGCACACCTCAGCGTGAAGGATTGCACCTACAGATTCTATCGCGACACACGATTCTCTAACGACAAGTCGCCCTACAAGAACCACTTTGGAGGCTACATAGCCGCACATGGCAAGAAGGCACTGCATGGAGGTTACTACCTGCACCTGGACCCAGGACACTGTATGGTGGCGTGCGGCAATTACTGGTTGCCCACCAACATACTAACCTCGTGCCGCAACGAGATAATGGGCAATACCGAGGAGTGGCTGAAGTGCGTGGAGGACAAGGAGTTTCAACATTATTTCGGTAGTAAGACAGCCAGCAGTTTCAAGGCTCCCACTGATGTATCAAGCTGGGACCAGCCCCAAGGCTTCGGCCTAGAAAAACTCAAGACCTGCCCATCAGGATTCCCTCGCGACTGGGAGCATATCGAATACCTGCGAATGAAGGACTACTGCTGTTGGCACCAAGTACCCGACGATTTCTACCAAGGCGAAAAATGGCTCGACGAGATAGAACGCATGTTCAAGTCAGCCAAGCCGATGATGGACTTCATCAACTCCGTGATAGACGATTACGAATAAATGACATATAAGCAATTATACAATAACTAAACTTATTATGAGAAAAACCAACCTACTGATGGCCTTGGCCATGACAAGTCTGACAATTTCGGCACAGACATTTAAACTTAACAGCGACGGCTATTTTAATGCTGGTGGTACTGACGTGATGGCATTCAGCGACTTCTATCCTGAAGGCCATCAGGGTGGTGTATGCGTGATTATGAACGGTCATCGTATAGCTACCAATGGCGACATCCGACTGGAGGCTACGCCAGGCCAGTGGCAACCCGTGCCAAAACAGTTAAGCCGCCGTGTAGAGGGCGAAAAGATAGTCACTACGCTCTGCTATCCCGACTCGTCGCGCCACATGACGGGCTTCAATCCGATGGTATATCCTGAGTGGAATGTTAACTATACCGTAAGTGTAGAGCCACAGGGAAAAAGCATACTCGTGACCGTAGATCTGGACAAACCCGTGCCGGAGTTCCTACTTGGAAAGGCCGGTTTCAACCTTGAGTTCTTCCCTGGCGAACTATTTGGCAAGCCATGGCTGATGGATAGTCAAAGCGGCATATATCCGCAACAACCTAACACACCATTACTCCAAGTGGCAACAAACCGAGGCCACGACGGCAACTACTTTACCGGTCGCGGACAGAAGGCCAACCTGGCACAGCTTGACGGAACTGGTTATAGTCCGCTCCGCGCCGACGATATCATAGCTGCACCCTATGCTATAGGTCGCAAGTTCACATCCCGTCCTGACGACAGTAGTCAAAGACTGACGGTAGAGTCGCTGACTGGTGACTTGAAACTCTACGATGGTCGTATGAACCACAATAATGGTTGGTTTGTTCTCCGCAGTGAGATAGCACGTGGAGCAACAAAGGGAGCAGTCCGTTGGCTCATAACACCTGCCGTAGACGAAACATGGAGATACCCAGCTGTGATACAGACATCGCAGGTGGGCTACCTGACTCAACAACCTAAGCGTATAGTCATCGAGACCGACAATCGCGAAACCACTGTGGGCGATGTACAACTGGTACGCATCGATGCCGACGGCGAGAAGGTGGTACGCACATCCACACCAAAAGTTTGGGGAAAGTTCCTGCGCTATCGCTACCTCATATCCGATTTCAGCGACGTGACAGAGCCTGGACTCTATCAAGTGTGCTACGGCAGTAGTAAGTCGAGTGTATTCCGTATCGCCGACAATGTATATGAGCGTGGTGTATGGCAGCCTGTAATAGAATATTTCCTGCCTGTACAGATGTGTCATATGCGAGTAGCCGAGAAGTATCGCATCTGGCATGATGCCTGCCACATGGACGATGCACTGATGGCCCGTGTAGGCAACCATATCGACGGTTACGACCAGCGTCCAGGCCTCAGCAAATATAAAGAAGGTGAGAAAGTGCCCGGAGTAAACATCGGTGGTTGGCATGATGCCGGCGACTTCGACCTGCGAGTAGAGTCGCAGGCTGGCGAGGCATATATCCTGGCATTGGCCTACGAACAGTTCCATCCAGAAATCGACGTGACAGCCATCGACCAGAACCGTCATCGTGTGGAGATTCACGAGCCCGACGGCAAGAACGACATACTGCAGCAGGTGGAGAACGGTGCACTGACCGTGGTACGCAGCTATCAGGCCCTGGGCCGTCTATATCGTGGTATCATCTGCAGCACACTACGTCAGTATGCCATGCTAGGCGATGCAGCCGCGATGACCGACGGTGTGGTAGGTAATGATGACGACAGATGGATTTTTACAGAAGACAATTCTTTCCGTGCAATATCTACATCAGCCCAGTTGGCAGGAGCAGCACGAGCCCTGCGTGGATTCAACGACAAACTGGCCCAGGAGTGTCTTGACATTGCCTCCGACCTATATCACAATACTAACCTGGCTCCGTTTATGGCAGGAATGAAGTTACAGGCTGCCGTAGAACTGTATCTGACCACAGACGAGGCCGAATACCTAGACTTTATCCTGGCCCAGCAAGACCTCATTGTAAAGAGCATAGCACGTACTGGCTGGTTCACAGCCCGTATCGCCAAACAACTTGAGTCAAAAAAAGACAAACGTAGTCGCCAGTTCGTCAAGGCTTTCCGCACAGCCCTTGCCGACTACAAGGCCAGTCTGGACCAACAGGCTAGTGAGACCCCATATGGTGTACCCTACCGTCCCAGCATCTGGGGTGCAGGATGGGACATACAGCGTTTTGGCTTTGAGTATTACTTCCTTACCGCAGCCTATCCCGACATCTTCCCAAAGGAGACAGTGTATAATGCCCTGAACTTCGTGCTGGGTTGCCACCCCGGCAGCAATACAGCATCGTTTGCCTCAGGCGTTGGTGCCCGTAGCGCTACTGTTGCCTACGGATTGAACCGTGCCGACTGGAGTTATATCCCTGGTGGAGTGGTCAGCGGCACAGCGCTAATCCGCCCGGATTTCCCTGAGTTATTGGAGTTTCCATTCCTCTGGCAACAGACCGAATACGTACTCGGCGGCGGCTCTTCGCACTACATGTTCTTAGTCCTGGCTGCTCAAAAATAGGAAGCATCTCGGAAATAATACGTGTTTTATTTTGTTTTTCGCTCGATTTGCAGTACCTTTGCAGCCGTATGAAGATATTTGCTATTGGCATGAACTATGCCGCACATAACCAGGAACTGCATGGGACGCTGAAACGTCCTGATGAGCCTGTGATATTTACAAAGGCTGATTCGGCGATACTGAATCAGGGTAAGCCATTCTTTATCCCTGACCATCTGGGACGTATCGACTACGAGACTGAGGTGGTGGTACGCATCTGCCGACTAGGCAAGAACATCCCCCAGCGCTTTGCTCATCGCTATTACGACGCTGTGACAGTGGGCATCGACTTTACGGCACGCGACCTGCAGAAGAAGGCTAGCGAGGCCGGACAGCCTTGGACCATCTGCAAGGGATTCGACGGATCGGCAGCCATCGGCGAATGGATACCCAAGGAGAAATTCATGGATATACAGGGCATACACTTCCACCTGGACATAAACGGCAAGACCGTACAGGAGGGATGCACCAGCGACATGCTATACAAGGTAGACGAGATAATTGCCTATATTTCGCAGTTCTTCACGCTAAAGACAGGCGACTTACTATATACCGGAACACCCGTAGGAGTGGGCCCCGTGAAGATAGACGACCACCTGGAGGGTTGGCTGGAAGAACGCAAAGTGCTCGACTTTAATTGCAAGTAACGCAATAAAAATCAGCTCTTTACGTTTATTAGTATAGTGAAGACCATCGGCAGACTGATAGTAGCCTTGCTCATGATGACCTTAGGCACCACTGCCAAGGCTGAGGGGCGGTATGCGGAACACTCTGTGCTCCGCGAGGGAAATTGGGCTAAGATCAGAGTGAGCGAAAGCGGATTCTACCAGCTATCTGATGCACTGATAAAGAAGGCCGGATTCAGCGATGCCAGCAGGGTGAAGATATACGGCTACGGTGGTGCATTGCAACCTGAAAAACTTACTGGCGACTATCTTACCAATACCGACGACCTGCAAGAGGTGCCTACCTGCACCATCGGCGGAAAACGGATTTTTTATGCTGTCGGCCCTGTAAACTGGGATAATAAGGTATCGCTCGCACGTACACGTAATCCTTATTCTGACTATGGATATTACTTTCTGACAGAAGGTGACAACGAACCACTGACCACAGATAGTGCCACACTGGTATCGGCCAACTACCCTGCCGGCAACGATTATCATCAGCTATACGAGGTAGATGACTATTCATGGTTCCATGGTGGCCGTAATCTGTTTGACAAGACGCTATTCGCCATCGGCACGCCACTGACATACACCCTAAAGGCCACAGGTGCAAACGGACAGATATGCGTGGCGCTGACTGCCGACGACGACTACGAGGCCACACTAGAGGTTAACGACTCGCTAGTGGGTACCATGAGCAAGAAGGTATCGCTAGACAGCTATACCAAAGCCGACGAACAGATGTATCAGTACACACTGAACGGCACACTTAAGGACGAAAACAGCATCAGAATCACTCTAAATTCGGGCAGCAACGTGCGACTGGACTACATCGACCTGTATCACGCCGACCCTACCCCACTGGACATAGCTAACCTGCCAGTGCCCGAATATGTTTACCGCATAACTAATCAGGACCACCACGCCGATGTAGCTGTAGATATGGTAATAATCATTCCCACATCGCAGGCACTGTTGGCACAGGCCGAAAGACTAAAGGCATATCACGAACAGCACGACGCACTGACAGTAAGAATAGTGCCTGCCGACGAACTGTACAACGAGTTTAGCAGCGGTACCCCTGATGCCACGGCCTATCGCAGATATATGAAGATGCTATACGACCGCGCCGCTAACGATAGCGAGAAGCCACGCTATCTGTTGCTGTTTGGCGACGGTGGATGGGACAACCGCATGAAGACCACCGAGTGGAGCGGATACAGTCCCGACGACTATCTGCTGTGCTACGAGAGCGAGAACTCGTTCAGTCAGGTTAGCTGCTACGTAAGTGATGATTTCTTCTGTCTGCTTGACGATGAGGAGGTGATACAGAATGGGAGCGGAGGCAGCATGAGCTATACCGGACAGCCCGATGTGGCAGTGGGCCGACTGCCACTGCGCAGCATCGAGGACGCACAGGCGATGGTAGACAAAATAATCAACTACAGCAACAACGAGCATGCCGGCAACTGGCAGAACGAGATATGCATGATGGGCGACGACGGCAACCAGAACTCGCACATGAAGACTGCCGACAAGGTGGCCAAAATGATAGAGCAGAACTACAGTAACTATAACGTAAATAAGATATACTGGGATGCCTATCAGCGCACATCGTCGGCGACGGGCTACAGCTATCCCGACGTGACACGACTGATAAAGCAGCAGATACAGAGTGGTGCGCTGATGATGAACTACTGCGGGCACGGTGCTGCCTATGCCATGAGTCATGAGTATGTGATGAAACTGGACGACTTCGAGACATCGCAGTCGAACTATCTGCCACTGTGGATCACAGCATCGTGCGATATCATGCCGTTTGACGGACAGGAGGACAATATCGGCGAGACAGTACTACTGAACCGCAAGGGCGGCGGCATAGCATTCTTTGGAACCACCAGAACTGTATATGCCTCATACAACGAGGTGATGAATCTGGCATTTACCAAATACGTGCTGACACCTGGCATATCGATAGGTGAGGCTGCCCGATTGGCAAAATGCGAACTGGTGAGCAAGGGCAGCGACCTGACCTGCAACAAACTGCAATACACCCTGCTGGGCGACCCGGCACTGCATCTGGCCACACCCAAACAGCAGATTGTGGTAGACAGTATCAACGGACTGTCGGCAGACGAGATAATCAAGTTGGCCGCAGGTTCGGTAGTACAGATAACAGGACATATCGAGAACAGCGACGAAGATACCGACACAGACTTCGACGGTGTAGTAACACTATCGGTAAGAGATGCCGAGGAGACTATCACCTGCCGACTGAACAACACTACGAGCGACGGTGCCGACGAGCCGTTTGTTTACAACGACCGTACCAAGACACTGTATCGTGGATCGGACAATGTAGAAAGAGGTGTGTTCCACGTTACATTCACCATACCAAAGGACATAAGCTATACCGACGGTAGCGGACTGATGACGCTATATGCTGTGAACAACGACAAGTCGAAGACAGCGCACGGCGAGAACGAGAGTTTTGAACTGATAGGCAGCGAGACAGCACTCACCGACTCTATCGGTCCGTCGATATACTGCTACCTGAACTCAAAATCGTTTAAGAGTGGTGGCAAGGTTAACACCACACCATACTTCGTAGCCGAGCTCTACGACGACAGCGGAATCAACGCTTCGGGTAGCAGTATAGGTCACGACCTGGAACTGATAATAGACGGTGACATAAACAAGACCTACAACCTGAACGACTACTTCGAGTATGACTTCGGCGACTACCGTTCGGGTAAGCTGGGCTTCAGCATCCCAGAACTGAGCGTGGGTACACATAGGTTGCTGTTCAGAGCATGGGACATACTGAACAACTCATCAACAGTAGAATATAGCTTTGAGGTATCGGACGATGCCGGCACAGGCGAATTCAACGTGACATGCACCAAGAGTCCAGCCCAAACCAATACACAGTTTGTAATCACCCATGGTCGCATAGGCAGCGAACTTAAGGTAACGCTCGATGTATACGACACTGGTGGCCGACAAGTATGGCGACAGACAGAATCGGTAGTGCCCACCAGCGATACATTCACCATCGACTGGAACCTGAACGTGGCAGGCGGAAGCAGGCTGCACACAGGTCTGTATCTGTGCAAGATAACTCTGAACGACGGCGATAGCAAAACCGTTAAATTACTGATTAAGAGCAATAATTAGAAATACAATACGTTATATAGTATATGATGAAAAGAAGTTTATATATTTGCATTCTGGCACTTTTGCCACTATGCGCCAGTGCTCAGGACGACAAGAACTCAATGTTCAACCCCGTGGAGCATGCCGTGATATCGCAGACCATAGCCCCCGATGCTCGTGGAGCTGCTATGGGTGATGTGGGTGTGGCCACCGATCCTGACGTAAACTCACAGTACTGGAACCCAGCCAAGTATCCATTCTGCATCAGTCGTGCAGGTGTAGCACTAAACTATACCCCTTGGCTGCGACAGTTGGTAAACGACATCGACCTGGCCTATATGGCGGGTTATTATCGTATAGGCGACTATTCGGCCATCAGTGGATCGCTACGTTACTTCTCACTAGGGGAGGTGGATGCCAGCGACGGAATGACGGTTAAACCATACGAAATGTCGCTTGACGTGGCCTACTCGATGATGCTGAGCGAGAACTTCTCGCTGGCAGCTGGTCTGCGCTGGATATACAGCGACTTGCGCTACGACTACAGCGAGGACTCGAAACCAGCATCGGCATTTGCTGCCGACCTGGCTATGTATTACAACAACTACATAATGATGGGCAGCAGAGAGTGCCAGTTGGGCCTGGGTATGAACATCTCGAACATCGGTAGTAAGATATCTTATTACGGCGACGACGAGAGTCAGTTCCTGCCAGCCAACCTACGCATAGGAGCATCGCTGATGATACCTGTAGACGAGTACAACCGCTTCTCAATATCGGCCGATGCAAACAAACTGCTGGTACCTACAGTGCCACGTCAGGAGGAGGGCGAGTCGAACAGCGACTATCAGGACCGTGTACGCCGTGAACATAGCGATATCAGTGCTATAAGCGGCATATTCAAGAGCTTTGGCGATGCACCTGGTGGATTTAGCGAGGAGCTAAAGGAGATACAGTGGAGCATAGGTGCAGAATACGTGTATCACGATCAGTTCTCGCTGCGCGCCGGATATCATCATCAGGACGAGACTAAGGGTAACCTGAAGTATTTCACCGTGGGTGGTGGATTCAGAATGAACGTGTTCTCGCTCGACGTAGGTTATGTAATCTCGACAGCACGCAGCAACCCACTCGACCAGACACTGCGATTCTCGCTTACATTCGATATGGACGGAATTAAGGATCTGTTTAGACGTTAAACATTAAACGTTAAACATTAAAGATTAAACATTAAAATATGAAGATACGAGTTGGAATGGGCTTTGATGTCCATCAGTTAGTTGAAGGCCGCGACCTGTGGATGGGCGGCATAAAAATAGATCATAGTAAGGGACTGCTGGGTCACAGCGATGCCGATGTGCTGCTGCACGCCATCTGTGATGCACTGCTGGGTGCTGCCAATATGCGTGACATAGGCTACCACTTCCCCGATACAGCCGAGTTTACCGATGGCATGGATAGTAAGGTGATACTGAAGAAGACCATCGAACTGATAGCTACTAAAGGCTATAAGCTAGTAAACATCGATGCCACCATCTGCGCAGAGCGCCCCAAGATGAATCCGCACATCCCCGATATGAAAGCCTGCATGGCTAAGGTTATCGGATGCGACGAAGACGACATATCTATTAAGGCTACTACCACCGAAAAACTGGGCTTTACAGGCCGCGAAGAAGGTATCTCAGCCTATGCTGTGGTACTGATTGAAAAAGCATAAACATAAAGGTATATAAAGAGTGATGCCACAACCCTCACGAGCTGTGGCATCACAAAAGCCTATGTTTAACTAAAAATCCTTTTCCTATAAAAAAGAAATTTTCAGCCCAACAGGACCAAAAATTTGAAAGTTTAAAAGGGAGCTTCACAGCGACCTCCAGTTATCCCACTGTTGAAAACTTTCTTTTACCAATAACTAAAAACCTAAAACTATAAATATTACTACTAACCTAAAACAATCTAATCTATTAACCTTTTGACGGTGCAAAGGTACGACGATTTTTTGAATCTCACAAATATTTCTGCGGAAATAGTGTATATTTTAACATTATTCTTGACTTAGGTCAAACTATTGTGTCCGCACACAACAAATATTTACTTATTTTTACTTGGTTTTAACAAAACTTGTTGTACCTTTGTGGCGAGAAAATAAAAAGATGAAAGTACTAATAGTAAATACAAGCGAGCATACAGGCGGGGCAGCGGTAGCTGCCAACCGTCTGATGAAGGCTCTGATAAATAATGGTGTAAAGGCCAAGATGCTGGTACGCGACAAGGAAACTGACTCGCTTACCGTCATCGGCATGAACCATCACATAGCTGCCGAATGGTATTTTTTGTATGAACGACTGCAGATATGGGTAAGAAATCTGTTCCATCGTAAGAATCTATTCAAGGTATCGACAGCCAGTACTGGATTTGATATCACCCGACTTCCCGAATTCCAGGAGGCTGATATCATCCACCTGCACTGGATAAACCAGGGATTCCTGTCGCTGTCGTCGATTGAGAAGATACTGAAGAGTGGGAAGCCTGTGGTATGGACCATGCACGATATGTGGGAGGCGACAGCCATCTGTCATCACGCTTACGAGTGCACCAACTACCAGTCGGAGTGTCATCACTGTCCGTTCCTTAGTTCACCGGGCAAGCACGATCTGTCTAATAAGGTATTCCACAAGAAACAGCGACTGGCAGCCTACCCTATCCACTATGTGGCAGTGAGCAATTGGCTGGCTGATCGTGCAAAGCAGAGTGCACTGATAGGCAAGCAACCCATTCATGTAATCCCCAACTCAATCTCGCCCTCGCAGTTTACGATGATTAACCGCACCGATGCACGTGCCATGCTGTCTGTAAAAGAAAAATATGTTGTGGCATTCGGTGCCGCACGCATCGACGATGATATCAAGGGACTGAGTTATCTGCTTGACGCCCTGCGAATACTTATCAGTGAACGCGGATATAAGTCGAGCGACATCAGACTATTGCTGTTTGGAGGTATCAAGGATGAGAGCAAATTGAACGAAATACCCGTGGAGTACACATACTTCGGCTACGTAAACGACCATAGTCGCATGTCGCAGATCTACTCGGCTGCAAATGTGGTGGTATCGTCATCGCTCTACGAGACATTCGGACAGACACTCATAGAGGCCCAGTTATGCGGATGCATCCCCGTGGCATTCAACAACAGCGGCCAGAGCGACATCATCCACCACAAGGAAGATGGTTACCTGGCCGACTACCTGTCGGCCGGAAGTCTGGCCGACGGACTGGAATGGGCATTCAATGCCAGGATTGAGCCTCGCGACCAGAAGAAGGGTGTGGTGCGCAGATACGCCGAGAGCGTGGTTGCGGCACAATACATCCACCTATATCAAGATATAAGTAAGAAGAACATATGATACGAATAACATACGTCACCATAACATATAATGCTGCCAAGGTACTACAGCGGACGCTGGACAGTGTGCTGGCACAGGATTATCCCAACATAGAGCACCTGATTATCGATGGTGCATCGACCGACGACACGCTTAAGATTGTAGACGACTATATCGCCCGATCAAACGCAGCGGAGAATGGTCATCAGATACAGGTATCGTCAGAGCCCGACAAGGGCATCTACGACGCCATGAACAAAGGTTTGAGGAGCATGACAGGCGACTACGTATGCTACTTGAACGCCGGCGATTTCCTGCCCGCAACCGATACTGCCAGCCGCATAGCTCAGCAGGTTGAGGCAAGCGGCAATACACCTGCCGTGCTATACGGCGATACCGACATAGTAGACGGCGAGGGCCGATTCCTGCATCACCGCCGACTGGCACCGCCCGAGAAACTCACATGGAAATCATTCCGCCAGGGCATGCTGGTGTGTCATCAAGCATTCTACGCCCGTACCGACTTTGCCATCGCAACACCTTATGACATGCAGTATCGCTATTCGGCTGATGTTGACTGGTGCATCCGTGTGATGAAGGCAGCAGCCAAGGAAAACGTGCCTATGCTGAATCTGCACATGGTGGTGGCTAACTACACTCAGGAGGGACAAACAACACTCCATCACCGCGAATCGCTCTGGGAGCGATATAGGGTGATGGAGCGTCATTACGGACGGGTGCAAACCTTCTTATTACACTGCTGGTTTGCTGTCCGCTCCCTTCTTAAACACTAACTAATTATTTCACTATGAACTTTCTCTTGTTTACGATATAGATGCCCTTGGCCAGTCCGCTGAGGGCATCAGCGTTATTAGGCGCAGTCTTAACCAGACGGCCATCGAGAGTATAAACCTTAGTCATACCCTGCACGTCAGCATCGATAGCACGAATGCCGGTTGCGGTTACCTGTCCCTGCAGTCCCTTCTTATTATAATATCCTCCATTAGTGAATGCAAGGTCTTCGGTCTGTGGACTACCCCCATTACTGAAAATTATCTTCTGTGGCTGGGTAGCAGATGTTTTCTTTTCCTTGGTACCATCCCATGACCACTTCCATACCTTATTGCCATTATTAGCCTCGCCCAGATAGGTGCAAGCTACACCAGGCCATTGTCCGTTTGCACTGGTAAAGTTCTCTGCAGGCGTATCGCACCATGCCCAGCAATAGATGGTGTTATCCCATGATGCGGGAGCCTCGAAGAAGGCACACACCTCGTTCTCATCAACCTTGCAGAAATCAGGAATCTCAACCTCTGGCTCCTGTTCCTTCTCCGTATATGTGAACACACGGGTGATGACACCGCTAACTGTGCTGCCAACAAGCAAACCTACCTTAAGCGTTGTGGTCTTATCAATCTTAATACTTGAACCAGAGTCAACCTTGGTACCGTTAGATGCAGTAGGCTCAGAACCATCGGTGGTGTAAACCAGTTTCGCATCGCTACTAGCCGATACAGCGATAAGATTCACATTGAAAGCATCAGTGAAATCGCCACTACCCTGATCAGCCCAAGCTGTCTCGAGCGTATTAGCAAGATAATAGGCATAATGATAACCCGAAAGAATCTTGGTCCACTTGGTGGCATCAGGAGTAACCTTTGAGGTATTGCCTATCACTGTATACAACTTCTCGTCGGTAACAAAGGCAAAATGAGTTTTAATCGTTGATGTAGGATTGCCCTCTATCGAATACTTAGAGGTATTTGCAATACCAGCCAACTTACGGGCCTCGATCATTGCCTTAATCTCAGACTTATAATCCTGCCAGTGCTTCAGGAACACGCAAGGTGTGCCAGGCATAGCCAGCATAAAGGCATTAGCTGCAATGGTATCTTTCTTCAACGGACCGTTTGACGAGCCATCCTTACGTACCTCAGTATCGTGATTCTCTACGAAAGTAACAGCATACTGGCGATATTCACCTTGTTCAAAGCTAGTACTTACTAGTGGCCAGTTGCCATCGTTCTGCTTCTTAAGATACGACCAATCCTGCTTGTCGGTGGCATTGCGAACCACATACTTGAATTGGAAGTCGAAAGCGGCACTGGTCTTATCCGTACCATCAATCCATGTTTTAATCTTTGAGCTGCTATCCCAATACTCTCCTACTGAGAACTGAGGCTGGCTATCCTCATTATACATCTTGGTATATTCAGCACCATAGCCCTTCACCATGTCGTAACGGAAACCGGCATAACCCAGGTCGTTGAGAAGAAACTTAAGATAAGCCTTAACGTTGGTCTGTACGTTCTCGCTCTTGTGGTCGAGGTCGCGCATACCGTCCCAGCCTTCGCCAGTATCCTTATTAGGACCAACCTGATATCCACTCTTGGCTGCCTCATCGTTGCTACATATATCATTATATGTGAGCTGGTAAGTCACACCATTATATTCCTCTGCGGGGAAGTCGGTCCAAGAGGACAGATTACGACGATGATTTATTACTACATCAGCAATAGTGCCAAGTCCTTTTGCCTTGAAGGTATTTATCATCGAACGGAGCTGCTTCTCATTACCGAACGAGCTGTTGTAATTAGTGAACCAATACAAGTCGTCGTATCCCATCGATGTACCACCGCAGTTACCGCTCTGTGGAATCCAGATAAGGTCGAAACTTGTTGCCAAGTCGTTAGCCTGCTTTTCGAGGACCGACCATTGAGAATCGTCGTACGAATCCCAATAGAATCCCTGTAGCATCACACCTTTATAATCTTTGGGCCAACCCTGTGCCATCGCAGCTATTGCTACGAAGCAGAATAACAATGTAGAGTAAAGTCTTCTCATATGCCTTTAGTTATCTGTATTATTATTTTGGTGCAAAGATATGAAAAAAGCCGCTTGGTTATTCTCCAAGCGGCTTATTTTTAGCAAGTTATATGTGCAATCGGTTGCACGTTTATAACTCTATCTGATTATTCTACTGTGCAGTAGATGTTGTCAGAGTTCTTACGTGTTGGGTATAGCTTGATGGTGTTACCGGCTACGCCAATGTTAGCGCCATTAGCAACCAGGTTGCCAAGTGTCTCTCCACCGAGATTGATAGCCCAGTCTGAATTTACACGGAACTTCCAACCATTAGCTGTTGCTCCAGCATTTGTTGCCTCGAAGCAGTAGTCGTCAGCATTCCATGCCATCTCAACATCGCCACCCCATCCGTTGAAGTCGCCGATGATACCCATCTTCTCGACCTTAACAGCATTCAAGGTAAGGTTAGCCAGGTCGAGTGTTACGAAGTAAACACCTTCGCCGTCAGCAGCCTTGATATTGTCGCTACCCTTCTCGAAACCACCAGTGATTTCAGTGAAAGTATTACTATTCAACTGAGAATCCCAGTCACCTGCCACCTTCTGGAACTTAAACTCTACGCCCCAGCCATTCGGATCAGCTACATACAGGAAACCTGTGTAGATACCGCTTTCGTCGGTAAGAGCCAACTTCTGCTCTGCATTAGCCCAACCATCGGTTGCACCAATGAAGTAAACGTATGGATCAAAGTCCAGAGGAGTAACGGTATAGGTCAGCTCAGCCATATTAATCTGGATGCGGATGAACTTAGAAGTACCGTCAACCTTAAATGAACCATCATCAGCGAGTGAGCTACGACGAGCCAGTGAACCTGACAGACCATTTTCGCCGTTACCAGAAGTTGTACCATACAACTTAGACCAGTCGTTGTCATTAGCAATAGCATCACAAGCCTCGTCATCACCAATAGCGAACCAGATGTCACCACCTGTACCCTCAAGTACATAAGTGAAGATAGGATCGTCAGCTACACTAGCATTGCTGTGTGAGAACTTCTGAGCCTTTGTCTTAGCAGACTCACCCCAATCCATAGGACCACCAACCAGGTAATAAGCATCAGCTACGTTGATAGGCTGAATGGTATAGGTGAAATCAATCATGTTCAAAGTAATCTTCAGCTTCTTAGCACCTGTTACGTGGAATGAATGGTCACCATCACTAAAATTGTAGCGGAAATCCAGTGTTCCTGTAAGATCCTCGCTAGCACCCTTGGTACCGAGCAGCAGCTTCCAGTTGTTATCATTAGCAATAGCATCGAGGGCAGCATCGTCACCGATCGCGAACCAGCAGTCGTCGCCACCAGCATCAACAACGATAGTGAAGATAGGATCGTCGTAAACGTCAGCATCGCTGTGATTGAACTTCTGAGTACGAGCTCCGTCAGCACTCCAACCGCCAGCAGCACCGATTACATAGTAAGCTGGTGAAATCTGAACCTTGTTCAGCGGAGTGAATGCAACGTCCTTCTCGGCAAAATAGTTCTCACCAGGCTTACCAACGATAGCAAGCGAAGTTCCATCAGTTACGGTATAGAGTACTGTACGCATGTACAGAGTTGTAGTAGCTGGGTTGCGAGTGATATCATTAAAGTAAGCATCCTGCAAAGTGGTAGGATCAACACTGATTTCACTAACGCCATCAAGGCTGTTGGCATCAAGAGCAATTGTCTGGTTGAAGTCTTCGCTCTTAGAGAACTCAACCTGTGCCTTCAGAATAGTGTTAGCAGGCATAGCACCCTGATTAACACTCACTGTACCAACGGGAATCTCCTTGATAGCAGTTCCATCTTCTGCAATATATTCAGAGAGATCGATAGTTGCAGGAGCGTTAACAGCCACACTAACATCGCTCATCTTTAGCAGGCTCTCAGGCAGATTTGTCTGCGGCACGAACTCGGTATCGAAGTCCTGGTTACAGGCTACGAGTCCCATGCTGAGAAGAGCCATTGTATATAAACCTAATTTTTTCATCTTCTTATTCATTTGATTTAACTATCTTATAATACTGACGAAATTACTGGAGAACGAACTCTACTGTACTCTTGTTCAGATCTACAGTGATATCGAGTACACCACCAGGGAATCCTGGGAAGTAGTATGAACCCTTACCCTTCTTAATAGTATTCTTGAATACGCCATCAGAGAATGAGAACTCAGTTGCGGTATCATCTTCAATGAATCCATAAGAGTCGCCTCCGTCCCAGCCGGTAAGCTTACCGTAGAAGCGGAAAGTAAGGTCGCCCTCTGGCATCTCTACAGAACCCTTGAATACCTTGCTACCAATCTCTGTCTCCATAATGAACCAGTTGCCATCTACAAGAGTCTGCTTATTACCAGCTGAAGGCTCAGGCCAACCGCAGCAAGAACCGATAACCCAAAGAGTAGCCTTGCTTGGGATGTTGCAGTAAGCAGCCATGTGGTTGAAGGTAACTACATTAGAAGTAATTGTAGTACCAGGAATAACCTGAGATGATGTGGTCTGGATATTTGCAATAACTCGCATAGAGATCTGGCGGAAGCCCATCTCCTGATACTCATCCTCAGTTTTGAATCCATCGAGCTTACAGATAGCCTTGGCAATCTCCTCGCCGCTGATGAGGGCTTTACATGAGATAAAACTTGTTTCCAACTGTTCCCATGTAGCACCATCAACACTTACCTGTATCTTATAGTTTACTACAGTATTTACACCATAATTAGGCTGAGTCCAAGTCAGGCTAACAGTGTTGTCCGGGCTAAGCTGGATATACTGATCAGCCAATGGTGACTGGTTCACCACAAACTCTGTAGCAGTGTGGTTCGGGCCTAGTGTAGGATTGTCGTCGCGGTCGCTATCACATGCAGTGAACAGCATGCCGAAAGCAGCGAACAACATACTACTCAAAATATATTTTGCTTTCATAACTCTTAATTCTTAATTATAAATTCTTAAATTAATAGCCTGCATTCTGCTTCAGGTTCGGGTTCGAAATAACATCGCTCGAAGCCAGTGGGAACAGATTGTACTTAGAATCTACAGCATGAGGAGTACCTACGTTGCTGTTCATACCCTTATGAGACCAGAGGTAATCGCCTGTGGTAAGGAGGTTGAAGCGAACCAGGTCGCTACGACGATGACACTCCCAAGCCAACTCGCGAGCACGCTCGTTAATGATATCGTTTGCTGTTGGTTTAGCAATCTCGCCTACACCAGCACGGCTACGGATAGCATTGAACTTAGCGATACCATCGCAGCTAACGCCACCTACTACCTGGCACTCAGCCAGCATCAGGTATACATCGCCCAGACGGAATACTGGGAAGTCGGTGTCGGGGAATGAGTTAGCACCAGAGATAGTAGAACCATCAGCCTTAAGGTTGGTGAACTTGGTGAATGCATAGCCACTGAAGAAGTCGCTTACATCCTTAATCTCCTTGCTCTGACCATCGGTGAAGAAATTAGCACGCTGGTCGCCATCCTCAAACTTGTCGACAAACTGTGGAGTTACGCGGATACCACCCCAACCGTTACCACCAAGTCCGTAGTCGGCATAGTTCATATTACCACCCACCTGAGCATTGATGATATATGTAGTACCACCGTATGCCTGAGTGTTGATGTGATCCTGATATACGCTGAAGATAATCTCGTGACCTACGCCCAGATACTGGTCGTTATCAGCACAGAACAGCTTCCAATAGTCGTTAGCGCTCTCGAGCTTGTAACCCAGGTCGATAACCTTCTGACAGTATTCAGCACACTTCTGATAGTTAGCTGTTCCGGTGTAAACACCAGCATTCAGGTAAAGCTTAGCCAGAATCATGTAGCAAAGACCCTTACCAGCACGATACTTATCAGGATTTGCAGGCAGAAGCTCTGCAGTCTCTTCCATATCCTTAGCAAGCCATGTAAACAACTCAGCGCGACTGATCTGCTGTGGGTTAGCACCACCTACCTCAGAATTCTCGTCGGTGAAAGGCACATTACCAAACAGGTCGATGGCGTGCAGATAGCTCAGACCACGGATGGCACGAGCCTCGGCGCGATACTGCTGCATAACAGCATCGTTGCTGCCTGACTTGTCAATCTGACGCATAACCTCGTTACAGATAGAAATCTGATAGAATACACGGCTGTAAGCAGCGCTTACGAATACGTCGCTTGATGTCCACTGCAGTCCGTGCAGGTCCTTCAGGGTCTGGTCGTTCCAACCGATAACAGCCTCATCGGTAGGCAGCTCCTGCATATTGTACAGGGCACGCAGATACTGACCGAAACCACCATCGATACCCTCGATATCTGGGCTTCCGCTATCACCATCGGGTGAACTAACGGCAAGGCCTGAGTAGCACTTTGCCAGCATTTGGTTGTATGCCTCAGTGCTTGTAAGCACATTCTCCGGAGTGTCCAGGTTGGGGTCGATTGGAGTTACATCCAGATCGCCCACGCATGCTGTCAGCGACACGGCGGTAGCAAAGGCAAAGCTATAAATTCCGTATTTATTGATATTGAATTTCATATTCTTATCCTCCTATTTAATTAAAAGTTAAAGCTTGCACCCAAGATGAAGTTGCGTGAGCGGGGATACATGTTGTTGTCGATACCATTGGCAACCTCAGGATCTACACCCTTGTAATTAGTAATGGTGAAGATGTTCTGAGCAGTGAAGTTAACACGTACCCAAGGTGCAATGTTGTAAGCCAGTGTCACCTTGTCGAGCTTCAGGTAAGAAGCGTTCTGTACATAGTAGTCGCTCTTGTACTGAGCCTGCTGGAAGTTTGTATAAGGAGCAGTAGCCACACGGTTGCAGATAAAGTTGTTTGTCCACATGTCGGCCTTCATCTCAGTGTTAGAGGCGATATTGTTGTAAACGTAGTTACCAAGACTTGAACGGAGTGAAGCAGAGAGTGTCCACTTCTTATAGCTGATCTCAGTATTGAAACCGATGTTCACATCAGCATCTGGCTTGTAGTAAACGTAGCGGTCGTCGTCGGTAATCTGTCCGTCGTGGTTGCGGTCAACATATACACCCTCAAGTGGCTTGCCATCCTCGCCGTAAACCTGCTGGAATACATAGAATGAGTTGATTGGGTTGCCAACCTTCTGGATCTGGATGTTGTTACCTACACCACCAGAGATACCACCAGTCTCTACACCAGGATAACTTGGATCGTCGCTGGCTGTCAGACGGGTAATCTTATTCTTGTTGTAAGCTACGTTAACACCAATCTCCCAACGGAGGTCCTTCTTCTCGATGGGCACTACATTCAGTGCACCCTCGATACCCTTGTTCTCCATATCGCCGACGTTCATCAGCAGATAGTTGGTAAGGTTGGTACCTGCAGCTACAGGAACCTTATTCAACAGGTCCTTAGTCTTGCGCTGATATACATCGATGCTACCGTTGATGCGGTTGCGAGCGAAACCGAAGTCCAAACCGATGTTATAGGTTGTTGTCTCCTCCCACTTGATCTGAGCTGCATACCCCTTAGGAGTAATAGGAGTGATAACAGTATTACCCAACTGATAAAGCGAACCAGCCTGGTTGGTGTGGTAAGTAGGAATAGAAGGATAATCACCCTGGTTGATATTCTGCTGACCAGTGATACCATAACCAAGACGCAGTTTCAAGTTAGAAAGCCAGTCTACATTCTTCATGAATGGCTCCTCGCTGATACGCCATGCCAGAGCTGCAGATGGGAACAGACCCCACTTGTTGTTCTGGAAACGTGAAGTACCATCATCACGCAGTGTGAAGGTAAGGAGGTAGCGGTCCATCAGAGAGTAGTTCAAACGTCCATAGAACGAAACAAGGAAACTCTCGGTCTTATATAGAGTAGGATCGCCATACAGACGTGTATCATGTCCATCGTTCGACATCTTATCGTTGGTAGTCTGGTTGTAGAAGTGCTGCCAGCTATAACCAGCCAGGATATCGAAGCGGCTCTGAATTTCCTTAAGTTCCTTAGCATAAGCCAAATAGAACTCCAAAGTCTGGTCGCGGCGCAGCTGAGTATACTTTTCCCACACACCAGTACCATTCTCTACCTTATTGTGATATGAAACCTCACTTCCCTCGTCAGTAATATTCCAGCCAGTGGTGGTAGAAATATCGAGACCGAGGTTCAAGTTTGCACGAAGTCCATCAAGGAACTTGAACTTATAATCGAACTGAGCGTTACCTACGAAACGACGTACGTAACTATCCTTACTCTGCTCGTTCAGCATTGCTACTGGGTTCAGAGTAGACATAGTGTTATAAGCACCGTTGCTCATCCACTTGTGGTCGACAGTCTTCAATGGGTTGTACTGAACTGCTGCACCAATAGCACCCTCATCAGCATAAGAGTTGTGTGTGAACACGCCCTTACCGTTCAGGTTGATGGTCAGACGATCGTTAAGCAGAGTTGGAGTAAGGTTGAAACCTACAGTAGCACGGCTCATGCCAGTGGTCTTCAGTGTACCATCGTTGTTCAGGAAACCTGCACTTACACGATAAGGCATCTTGAAGTCGGCATTCTTAGCAACATAACCGCCTGTTACGCTAGCGTTGATTTCCTCGGCGAATGCTTGACGATAGATCTCGTCCTGCCAATTGGTGCTGGCATTGCCCAGAGCAGCCATAGCATCAGCATTATCACCATAGTTGGCTGTAAAGAACTCACGGAATGCATCTGCGCCCAGCACATCAACCTTCTTAGCTACGGTCTTGAAAGTACCACTCATATCCACATTGATACGGGGCTTTGCACCTGCCTTACCTTTCTTGGTGGTAATCAGGATTACACCGTTTGATGCACGGCTACCATAAATAGCTGTAGCAGAAGCATCCTTAAGGATTGAGAAGCTCTCGATGTCATTAGGGTTAATGGTGTTCAGAACGTCGCCACCAGAAATCTCAGTAGAACTGATTGGCAGACCATCGATAACGATCAGAGGGTCGTTAGATGCTGAAAGTGAAGAACCTCCACGGATACGGATCTTTGAACCGGCTCCAGGAGCACCACTGTTGGTAGTAATCTGTACACCAGGTGTCTTACCCTGCAGCAGATCGGCTGGAGATGTGGCCAGACCCTTGTTCAGCTGATCGGCCTCGACCGACATCACAGAACCAGTGGCATCACTCTTCTTAACGGTACCATAACCGATAACTACAACGTCCTGCAGTACAGTCTGGTCGTCCTGCAGTACTACAGTAACATTAGGTGCAGCTTTAACCTGTGCGGTTACATAACCCACATACGAAATGCTAAGAGTAGCACCCTGTTTTGCCTTGATAGCGAAATTACCGTCGAAATCAGTAATTGTAGCAGCCTGTGTGCCGTCTACACGTACTGTAGCGCCGATAATGGGTTCGCCTGTAGCATCTTTCACATGGCCTTTTACGTCAATCTGAGCAAAGGCGCTTACCGATAGGAACAGACCTAAGATAAGGCCAAGCATCCTAAGCGGAAATTGAATGTTTACCTGCTTCATCATTACATTTTTAAATTAGAGTTAATTTGTTATTGTTATATCGTTTTAAGCTTTTAATGAGCTCGCATTTACAGTTTCATCGGTGCAAAGATATATCAGATTTCGATACGTTATTCTTTTTTTTGTTATATTTTGTTATTTTTCTCATGCAAACGTTTGCATAACATAAAGACCTGCATCCGCACGACGCAGGCCTTATACATTATTAATATAATAAGGAGTTTTTATTCCCAACGGAATACTGCGCCATTGCGGCGAGCAGGGTCGGAACCGGTATAGTCCATAGAATAGGGACTGCCAGTGGTTGGACTCTTACCGACGTAACGGTGAGTGCGCATAGACATGAGCATGAACTCGTGGTTGAGATAATCTTGCCACATAAACACCTCTGCCTTAGACTCATCGGTAGTTAGACGTACATCGCCAGCAATGCCATAGCCCGAACAGAACACATATCGTCCGTCTTCGCACTGCAGAATCACCTGACCCTGACCCTTATCGATTATACGGAAACGGGCACGCTTGCTCTTATCACTGTAATCGGTATCATATAGAAGGCCATGTTTCTGGGCAAATGCAGGGCGACCTGTAGCCAGATTTATGATACGGAATGACTTGCCATAAGGTATATTACCACTACGATCAGCCTGAGGCTCATCGACTGTAAAGTTATCAAACTCAGCATAACCACCTTGCTTACCCTTATGGTTAAAGGCAAAGAGAGCATGACGTGAACCCTGGAAGGTGATGAGCTGATAGCTAAGTGGCATCTCACGACCTAACTGCTGATAGTTGGTGCCATCAATCGAGTACTCATAGTGGGCGCGATCGTTGTCGAAATCTCCTACCATACGCAGCCATAACTTCTCTGCTTTCAGTTCTGTATCTATAGTATCATTAATAGCTTGTTCGAAACAGCGCAAGATAAGGTTTTTGCCATCCTTCACTACACCAATCCACGAGCAGGGCACATTGATATTGCCCAAACCAGCCACATCTCCGTCTTTCATACCACCGGTATAGAGCTCGACAGTAGCGATAGATGATGGGCCGATTACGCGCTGAGTGAGAGTGTTGCGAGCCCACATAAGTTGCTCGGCTGGCATCGACTGAATGCGTAGGCGTCCTTTCTTCAAGCCCCACTTGGTATCATCGGGATTGTGGTTCCACTGCCAGATTCTTCCCAGCTCCTTAGAATCGAAATCCTCATTACGATTATAAGGGACACTTGCAGGACTAGCATTACCAGAGACATTTGGCTTAAGCCATGTGCGAGGGGCACGACCAAGATTGCCCTCCAGGCCTATCATAGGCCAACCATCCTTCCATGTGATGGGAGCCAAGGTTACGGTACGGCCGATAGAGTGGAAATCCATCATGAGCAGTGCCCACCACTGACCACTCTGGTCCTCAACAATACCGCCTTGATGGATGTTGGTACAAGCTGTGGCATCCTTATCAACTTGAGGAATGCCAAACTTGGTGCCATCATCACCAATACGATATTTTACACCTTGCGGCACCTGAGTAAGAGGTGCTGCATGATAACCGAAGGTCTCATCGGCAGTGATAGTTACAGTCTCGTATGGTCCCCAGATGTTCTTAGAACGACTGCAAAGTGTGCGACCATTTGGCATATAGTCGGTAGATATAAGGTAGTACATACCATTTATCTTATACATATGATGTCCCTCGCCCACAGCGTTCCCTTCAGGGATAATCACACGGTCAGTACCCTCAATAGGTCCACTCATATCTGGTTTTAGTTCTGTACAGTGCACCTCGCCATACTTATGGATAGCATAGATCTTACCGTCATCGTCGAAGAGTACGCTAAGATCATAGATATCTCCCTTCATCTTGTGATGCTTCCAAGGTCCACGTATATCCTTGGATGTATAGCACTGCAGGCCCTTGCCATTGATATTTGAGAATATATAGAACTGTCCGTTGGCATAACGGATGGCAGGAGCCCAGATTCCCTGACCATATATCTCCTTATGATTCTTGAGCGAAAAGGCATCATCATCGAAATCGAAACGATCGAAGCAATAGCTGATGTTCTCCCAGTTAACCAGATCCTTTGAATGAAGGATAACAAGACCTGGCACTGAGTGCATGGTGGTTCCAGCCAGATAGTAGTCGTCGCCCACACGCAGAATGTCGGGATCGGAAAACTCATCGTAGAAAAGGGGATTGGTAAATGTGCCGTTGCCGTTATCGGCCGTCCATGATAACTGCTGGGCATTAGCACCCAGCGTTATCATGGTTATCAATATCATTATGCTGTTTCTTATCATCTTATTTATTTTCTAATACAGGCCATCCGTCTGACGTCCAACTGATGGGACGCTGGATAAGAATGGATGCTCCATGGTGAGCAATGCTATAACCATGACAGATAAAGACATCCCGACCGTCGATATGGTAAACTGCACAATGACCTGCAGCCTCAAAATTCTTCTTATCGCCCTCGATGAATATGTTTCCGCCACCATAGCGCATATCGATGCCATTACGATCGAGATACGGACCGTCAACAGTCTTACTACGACCTACAGCTACGCGATAGTTGCTCTTGCTACCCTGACAACAGTAATCCCACGACACAAACAGATAATAGTATCCTGCGTGCTTGAAGATAAATGGAGCTTCGATGGCATTAGGTCCGGCAAAGTCGGATGTAGGATTCTTGGGGGGATTAGGATTGATGGGCAAGGCCTGCTTGTTAGCCTCGTTTCCGAGATTAAACCTGCGCGCAACAGTCTGAGGCCTGCAACCCTTTGCGATATGCATGGTGGTATCGAGACGTGCCAGTTGAATGCCGTCCCAAAAGCTACCCCATACAAGCCACGGTTGGTCATTATCGTCAATCACAAAGTTGGGATCGATAGCATTCCAATTGTCACGACCTTCGCGCGAGGCGATGATACAGCCCTCGTCATCCCACAGACCAGAGGCCAACTTATGGGTGGAGACCAGTCCGATGGCCGAGCCGTTCTTACCAAATGTAGAGCAACTGTAAGCCATCCACCAACGACCATGCCACCGGATGACATCTGGTGCCCATACATGATGGGTAAAACCAGGCACGGAATCGTGTGCCCACTTAGGGATGACCGACATGACTGGCTCAGTATGTACCGTCCATTTCTTACAATCTACCGATGTCATTTTCTGGATACCCATGCCTGTAGCAAATATATAATAGGTACTATCTTCGTAGGCCATCACGGGGTCGTGTACCATCGGTGTATCAGTTACAAACGGAACACGCTCTTTGTGATGCTGTTGCCCTTGCGACACCAATGGGGTATTCAGGGCTAACAGCATCAAGGAAATGAAACTATTCCTCATATTATTATCTAACTATAAATTTCTTACCGTTCTGGATATAGATTCCTTTACGTTGTGGTTTGTTTACGCGGCGACCACTCAGATCGTAGATGGGCGCTGCACTTGTACTATTGTTTACCTCTATATCTGTGATACCTGTAGAAGCGGACTCTGTCTGATAGGCCCATACTGTGACACCATCGGTACCGTTGGCCTTATAGGCCAGACCTGTGAAGGCAATGGTCTTGGTATCGGAACGTTCCAATGTCTGCTCCACCATCACGCCTCTATAAGCCACGCCACCAAATACCAGATTCATATACGAGGTTCCCTCGGTAACAGCCCAAGTGCCAGTTACATCACCAGTAATCACTTTCTTACCATTGGCATCGATACTGAGTTTCACTTCCACAGGTTCTACAATTTCCTTGTTGCTGTTATTAAGTTTATACTTGTGGATAAGGAGCTTGTAAGTACCAGGAATACGATCGGTGCTTACTTGCTGTGTGGTGGCAATATCGGCGCTCTTAACTTCCTCACCAGTATACTCGAATGGTGCAGCTACCAGCCAGCCGTCTTTGTTCTGGAACACCTGATGTACACGTACTTGATGACCTTCGCCCTGATTCTGAAAACGGGTGTGATAAACCAGATATGTACGTCCGTCTTCGGCTGCAATGATACTGTTATGCCCCTGAGAACGTTCGCCATTATTGCCTTTTACCAGATTACCCCAATCTGTATAAGCGCCAAAGATGTTTACGCCGCGATTACTTGCAGCAAGTGCGCCATAGTTTAGCTGGTAACTATTATACACAGCATTGATATTATTGGAGTCAATATATGGTCCGTCTGGTTTTTCGGAACGGAAAACGCGCATCTGATAGCCTCCATCGGCTGTCAGGCCACCATAGGTAACAAACAAATAGTAATAGCCGCCAATATACTCAATATATGGAGCCTCGCCCGATACATAGTAGCCACCAGCAACCTTCTTACCAAAATAAGGGTCGGTAGTTATACCATTGCCTTCGCCTACTTGTGTATAGGTTACATCGTAGTCGCGAAGACCAGTATTCTCATCGAGTTCCAGCATCCAGATTCCACCGCTCCATGAACCATAAACAATCCATAACTTACCATCTTCGTCGTAGAACACACAGGGGTCGATATTGTTTGGATAGCGTTCACCCCATTGACCTGAGCCAGATTTCTTTGTAGCATAACGCTCGGGCAGTGATGCCTGCTCGCCAAGTACGATTTCGAGGTCGGTCTCCTTATAGCTATTATTTTCGTAGAAACCACTAATAACCACTGGTGCCTGATACTCGTATGGCCCCTCGATGTTATCAGCAGTCAGCAAAACAATACTTGAATACCAATAATCGCCATTCACACTCATGTACATACACCACTTCTGCATCACAGGATTCCAGATGACATCAGGCGCCCAGAGGTTGCCATTGATGTCATAGTTGCTACTACCCTTCTGCGACCAGGCCCTGGCATTGAAGTTAAAGTTGTATTCAACACCACCCTTCTTTACCTTTGTTACTGCAGGCACATCGAATGCCACATTGCTGTAAGCATTATCGCTGGCTGCAGTCTTCCAGGGCACACCTCGTTTTTCTATCGTACCATTAGTGTACTGATCCTGACCTAATGTCAGTAGTGTCCAAGCCATCATATCGGCGCTCTTGGCAACAGCACGATGAGAACCGAAGATGTAATAGTACTTGCTGGCGGGGTCGTAAACCACACTTGGGTCATGTACACTGACACGCGTCAGGTTGTAAGCGGCTACCGTAACTGGCAGCAACAAGGATATGATGTAAAGTAATGTTCGTTTCATAATCTTCTATTTTGATTATATAGAGCCGACTCGGCATTTTGCAGAGCCGGCTCTTTTCTAGGCTGAGAGAATCAGCAATTACTCAAATACGATGTGACCACCCTCGATGGTGAAGCGGAAACGGAAGTTGCTACCCTCGATTGGCAGACCGGTGTAGCTTTGATGATAGGTCTCGCCATCGTTGCCCTCGAATACCATCTTCACGTCGGCTGTAGAGCCATTGTTTGTAACAGATACTGTTACGTAGGCATCGTCGATTGCAGCTAGCCAAGCAGCCCAGTCGGTCTGACCGCCACTAGGTGTGCAGGCAGCATAGCTGTCGCCCCAGCCGTAATTGTCTGAACGGAGCACTGCATACTCGGTGTTGTCCAGACGGGTGAGTACGGTGCAGACTGAGTTCCAGTTATTAGCACCATTTGTGAAATGCTTGAAGCGAACCGAATAGGTCTTTCCTGCAGGTACAGTCCAGTCGGTAGAGTGAGCAGCCCACCAAGCAGTAGTATTATCCTCCTCACCAACTACGTCATCAAACTCAAGATGACAATTATCAACAGTAAAGCGGAAGTAGAAGTCGTTTGGATCGACAGTGTTGATACCATTATACTCCTGAGTATAAGTTTCACCATTTGTACCTTCCATTACTGCCTTCACATCGGCTGTACCGTCACCATTATTAGTAACATAGGTGGTTACCTTGGCACCATCCATAGCAGCAAGCCATGTAGCCCAGTCGCCCTGAGTACCAACAGGTGTACATGCGGCATAGCCATCACCCCAACCATAGTTATCGGCACGTAATACTGCATACTCTGTATTATCAGCTTTGCAGAGAACTACTACGAAGTTGTTCCAGTTATTGGCACCGTTTGAATAGTTGGTGAAGGTGCTTACGAATGTCTCCTTAGGTCCAACCTTAATATTCTCAGAGTGAGCGCCCCACCAAGGTGTTGAGTTATCGGTAGCACCAAGTGAGGTGTAAATCTTATCTACAACCTGGAATTTAGCGTATGCGATAACAGGGCTAGCAGCCTCGCCTTTGTAGGTCTTGTTGTAGACTGCTATAAGAGTCTTGCTACCAAGGCTATACATATCAGGAATAGCCTGGAAGGTAAGATCCTTAGCAGATACCTCCTTTGAAACGCCCTGTTCGAATTGTACTGTAGCAGTGACATTAGCAAATGCCTCATTAACATCAGTTCCCTGCAGAACCTTCTTGGGCACACCATTCAGAGTCATTGACAGAGGCTGCTTATCCTCCTTAGAGGTGAAGCCACCGATAGGTTCGATAGTTGAACCCAGCCAGCTGATATAAGAGCCCTCGGGCACCAGAAATGCGCGGATTGTTCCGTTTGATGCATCGGCATTGAGATTTACCAGTGCCGAAGTCTGGTTGTAAGTCTTGGTAACAACACCATTGGTCATTGTAACAACCAAACCACCATTGGTACGGTCGATGGTGAGTGTAACCTTACCGCCGAGTTTGTCGACACCAGCATCGGTATCGGTAGCAAACTCAAGATCGCTGCTAGCCAGACTACGATCGATATAATCACCCCACTCAGAGTTACCGCTAGGCTGATAGTCATAACGGATAGCGCCATACTCCTTATAGTTGGCAGCGCCACGATCCTCGTCATTGGTAATGATCATTGCAAAGTTCTTATAGGTATTTGAGGCACTAGGATTAATGTTCAGATTGAACTGTGCAATCCATTTTCCGCCCTCTGGTATCTGATAGTACTTAGAGAACTGAGCCCACCAGCCGGTAGAGTAATCGGTAGCACCAACGGTGTACACATCCTCTTCCATTCCTTCGATTACGTCATCGCCCTGGTTCTTAGCCTTCTCGGCTGCAATAGAATCAGCCTTCGACGACAACCAATCGGGAGCGTTTATACTGAACAGGTCGCCTCCCTCACAGCTTGTAAGCGACATCAAGCCCAGAGCTGCTGCACAGAAAGCTGTTACTATTTTATTGTATTTCATAATCTTACAATTCTTATTTCTTAAACCTTAATTCTTACTTTATCACTTAGAGTTTTACGACTGGGTGAACAGGACCGTAAAGCTTGTCAGCATTACTCTCGCTCTTGTTGGCAGAGTTACCCACCAAATTGGGGTTGTCATTAAGTGTTCCCTGATAGATTGGGAAGAACTCGTGACCCTGAATCCAACTGTCGTATGAACTCTTGAGTTCTGGATCTACGCCTACCTCTGAGTAACTTACAGACTCCTTAACACGAGTCTTATCGTTGGTACGACGGAATGTGCCGTGCTCCTTGATCTGCTGCAGACGATCAGCGCTGTAGAAGAATCCCCAACGAACCAGGTCGAAGCCACGACCAAACTCGCAACCGAACTCCTTTGGACGCTCTACGTTTGCAATCTGCTCGAACAGCTTATCTGCATTACCAGCAAAGTCAGCCAACTTAAGATCGGCCAAACCGGCACGGTTACGAACCTGATTGATCCAGTCGATAGCCTGCTGTGTAGGACCGTTTACCTCGTTCTCGCACTCAGCAGCGCGGAGCAGAACGTCAGAGTAACGCATCATGCGGAGATTGATACCGCAGTGCAGACCTGTTACAACCTTATCATAGAGGCCTGTACGCAGGTTGGTGTTCTTTGCTATTGGCAGTCCACCGTAGTTGTTGTTTGTTACTACAGGAGCATCAGCAGTCATAGGAACAGTGTAGCAAACGTTGCCATACTCGAATCCTTCCCACTCAGGCTCGTATGTACCGATAGTCCAATAGAGACGTGGATCGAGTGTTCCGCTAGTGGTCTTCTCGGCCTTGAACAACTGATAGAGCCAGGGAGAAGCTGAGAGGTCAGCCCATCCACCCATATCGCCAGGACCATAGTTACTCTCGATAGCATGTCCCTGAGTAGCGTTAGGACTGGTGTTTACTGGTGTCCACTCATCGTCGGTACCCTGTGAACCATAGTCCAGGTACTGGACCTCGAACAGGCTCTCTGCGTTGTTCTCGTAAGCAGAACCCTCACGGAAGTTGTCGCCATAGTTAGCCATCAGCTTATATGTGCCATACTTTCCACCGATGATATCCTTAAGTACGGTGAGAGCCTCGCTGTACTTATGACGCATCATCAGGGCACGGGCATAGAAACCTGCAGCTGCACCACATGTGGCACGGCCCTTTTCCCACTGGCCACCGGCATCGCGGCTAGGCAGCAGAGTCATTGCCTCGGCAAAGTCCTTCTCTACCTGATCCCAAGCCTCATCGTAGGTGCTGTTAGTACCATAGAGACCGTCGAGTGTAGAATATGTATTGTAGTCTGTAATCAGAATTGGGTTCTGATAGTAACCAGTAAGGTTATAGTATGCCAGACCGCGCAGGAACAGCATCTGTCCCTTAATGCGTTTCATTGTCTCAGAAAGCGCAGAATTATCTTCGCCGCAACGTGAGATGGTATAGTTACATACGTTGATGGTATAATACCAGTCGCGCCATGACCACTGACCGATCTCATCGGTGAAAGGCGCATTCAGATCATCGAAAGGCATATACCATACCTGAGATGAGTTCCACACCTCATCACCGCGACATACATCGAGGGTATAGCCTACACGGGCATAGGTTCCCTCCATACGGATGTGGTTGTATGCAGCAATCACATTCTCCTCTAATGACTCGACATCATTGCCGAATGTGGCTGTGGTCTGCTGGTTGGGATTTGACACATCCAACTTGCTGTCGCACGAAGTGAGCGCACCAAGACCAACCAGTACAGCCAATGAAATTTTATGTAGTTTCATATTCTTAATCCTTTATTCTTAGTTATATATACTATTCATCACTTTAGAATGTGAAGTTCAGACCAGCCATAAAGCTTCTAGCTGTTGGGTATGAGCAGTAGTTGTAGCCTGGAGTGAATGTACCGCCGGCATAGTCAACATTATAACCCTTGTAGCCTGTGAATGTAAAGAGGTTCTGAGCCGATACATAAAGACGTACGCCTGTTACATAGTTGGCAAACCACTTATTAGGCAGGTTGCAACCAAGCTCTACGTTGGCAATCTTCCAGTAAGCTGCATTCTGAATCTGACGGCTGCAGAACAGGTCATTCCAAGCCAATGTAGCACTGTTAGAAAGGTAAGTGCGGGGGATATTTGATACATAAGTGCCACCATCCCACTGGTTAGCGGCAAGTATATCAACGCTCTTATTGCCATATCCGTAGCTAGAGTTCAGCGTGTTGTACAGGTAGTCACTTACATGATAGCCTAGTGCACCATATGTAGAGATGCTCAGATCAAAGATTTTGTACTCCAGATGTGCGCTAAGACCGAAGTTAACCTTTGGCAGACCGCTTCCCAGAACCGTCTGGTCGTCAGCATTGATCTGTCCATCACCATTAATGTCACGGTAGTAGCAGTCACCTACATGGGCTCCGGGCTGATACTCGTCAAGACCATTAGCCTGTGCGATAGCATTCAACTCATCGAGCTGCTGCTGAGTGCGGATAATGCCCTGATAGTCCCAACCATAGAACTTACCAACTTCCTGACCAACCTCAGTGATATATGAACCAGTGATGTACTTCTCGGTACCGAATCCGAGTGAAGTAACCTTGTTCTTTAGTGTGCTCAAGTTAGCACTGATCTCGTGCTTCAGAGCGTGGTCGCGGTTGCGATATGTGAGTGAGAACTCAAATCCGCTGTTCTCCATTGATGCGGCGTTCATGGTAACAGATGTGTTAGCCACACCAGCATTGGCAGGAACAGGTACGTTGTAGAGCAGATCCTCTGACTTATTCTTATACCACTCGGCTGTGAACTCTATGCGGTTGTTGAAGAATGCCAGATCAAGACCTACGTTCATAGTCTTTCTCTTCTCCCAAGTAAGGTTCTCGTTTACGAATGTAGAAACGGCAGAACCGGTGATTGGCTGGTTGCCGAAGCTATAGGTCATGTTGTTACGAGCCATTGTAGCCTCTATAGCATAGTCGCCTACGGCAGCCTCATAACCCAACTCACCATAACTGGCGCGGAGCTTGAACATATTTACGATATCACGATCGATGGGGAAGAACTTCTCCTTATCGAAGCGCCATCCCAGAGATACTGATGTGAAAGTATCCCAACGGATGTCCTTTGACAGACGAGAGCTACCGTCGCGACGTACGATACCAGATATGAGGTACTTACCATCGAAGTCGTAGTTAAGACGAGCCAGGTAAGAAGCAAGGGTGTGCTTATATTCATAACTGTCAGCGCTCCATGATGTAGCATTCTGCAACTGCAAGAAGTAAGGCTGCGACAGGTTTACACCTGTAGCCGACATAGTCTGAGTATTTTCTTCCTGATATGTCTGACCTGCAACCAGGTTTACGTGGTGCAGTCCCATTGTGCCGTCCCATGTAAGGGTATTCTCGATCAATGCATCGGTATACTTGCGGTGAGCCTTTGTCAGACGTTCGTTCTCCTTAGCCAGATATACACGGTTACTCTGAATCCATGCAGGAATCCATGTCTTATCGTTGCAAGATGTTGTGCTATAAGAAAGATTGATCTTATAAGTCAACTGGTGGTTCTTGCTCTTTATACCTATCATATTAAGAAGGTCAACATCAGCAGATGCCGTACCTACAAAACGGTCAACGATAGTGTTACGAGTAAGCATCTTATTAATAAGCAGAGGGTTCATGGCCGAGATATCACCATGTACTGTATCGTAGTAAACACCAAAACCATAAGCATCGTACTTATAGGCGCTGGCAGAGCCTACCACATCATCGAGCACCCATGTAGATGGGTCGTAAGCCTTGATAGTTGGCTGCATATTGAGTACACCGCCAAGCACATTACCCAGGTTACCATACAGACCCTGTACGTACTCATTGGCATTAGATACAGCCAGATTGTCCTGATCTGAATGAGAATAAACCAGACTAGTGCGGAACTTAACGAACTTAGTGTCCATAGTGTTGTTTACACGTGCAGTGTAACGCTCAAAGTTAGGACCAGCACCCTCGAGGGTTCCCTTCTGATTATAGTAATCAAGACTAATATTATATGTATTATTCTGTCCACCACCGCTCAGGTTTACACTGTGGTTCTGGCGGATACCAGTCTTAAAGGCCTCACTGAGCCAATCGGTATCGGTATTATCGCGGAAGTGGTACTTACCGTCGGCCCCAAGGCTGTAACCGCCGGGAAGAAGAACTCCTGCATTGTCGGCAGCGATACCAAGATACTGACTATACTGATCGGCATTTGTCAGATCATAAACACCCTTCTGAATCTTATCAATACCGAAGTAGCCCTTATAGTCAACCTTGAGTGGCTGTTCCTTCTTACCACCCTTTGTGGTGATGATTACCACACCGTTTGCAGCACGGCTACCATAGATGGCGCCTGCCGAAGCATCTTTCAACACCTGGATGGTCTCGATATCGTTTGGAGAGAAGTCGCGGATACTGGTACCTACCGGCACACCATCGACTACATACAAAGGTGCTGTGCTACCGAAGCTACCGATACCACGGATACGTACTGTTGGGTCGGCACCAGGCTGACCGTCAGAAGTAATCTGTACACCAGCAACCTTACCTTCGAGCATAGAAGAAATGTTTGAGTGTGAAACGCGCTTCAGTTCGTCAGCATTAACGATAGATACAGAACCAGTAAGGTCGGCCTTCTTCTGAACACCATAACCTACTACTACCACCTGGTCGAGCATCATAGCGTCTGACTCCATCTCGATCTTTTCAATAATCGCGCGTCCGCGTACAGCTATTTCGCGATCCTTGTAACCAACGTAGCTTACTACGAGAGTTCCGTTTGAGGGGGCATCGATTGTGAACTTACCATCAAAGTCGGTGATAACACCCGTCTGGGCGCCTTTCAACTTAATAGTAGCTCCAATGAGCGGTTCTCCCTCTTGGTCTACAACCTGGCCGCTAACCTTAATGGTCTGCTGTGCCACTAATGCCATTGCAGGAACAGGATAGGCCGACAGACCTCCCAGTGCGCCAAACATCAGCATTGCAGAGAATAATACTTGTTTTCTCATTGTTAATTGTTTTAAGTTTTGAATTAATTTAATTAGTTGAATTTTCAAAATCTGCGGCAAAGATAGATATATAATATGCATTGGAGGTGGACAAAACGATTTATTAGGTGGACAAAATGATTTTTGTCCTCCAGGGTGCTTATTTTCCACTTCTTGAGATATGTCAAGAGTATATCTTGAGATAAATCAAGACCAAGAACTTGGGTTTGTTCCGTATAGTTTAGTAAAACAACGGGTGAAATATTTAGGGTCGTTGAAGCCAACAGCGTATGCTATCTCGGTAATATTACGGTTACCAGTCTTAGACGATAGCATCTCCTTGGCCATATTCAGTCGGTAATTACGTATAAACTGTCCCACAGGCAGACCTGCTTCAGCATTCAGGTGTTTGCTAGCCACTGTTCGGCTCATACCAAGCGCATCGCAAAACTCCTGTACACCAAATTCAGAATCCATATAGTGAGACTCCATTATCTCCATCACACGTTCCATGAATGGCTTGGTGCTCTTCATAACTTCCTCCTTATCAGCCTCAACACTCTTAGTTACACTCTGTTTGTAACGCTGTTGGTTATCAAGTATGTTCTGTATACGTGACTGTAGTTGGCGAGGATCTTCAGACTCCTCAAGTACTCTACGGATAGGAGTAAGCAATTGTTCGGCCTCCTTACGCTTAACTACTGCAACCCACCTATTATATATATATACTAACAAGGCTACAAACAAAATGCCAAGTAACAGACGGAACCACCAACTGCGCCAGAAATAAGGTTTAACAACTACTTCGACTGATATGGTATCGCCATCACCAGCTGTCTGTGTTGACTTATAGTTCACCTCGAAAGTATAGGTTCCTGCGGGTAGCGAACTATATCGTACAGAATGTTCACCGGGCTTTAACACCTCCCAATCGTTATCAAAGCCCTTCATGCGGTAACTATATACGCCTTGCATTTCGTAGCCATAGTCGAGCGCCGAGAAATCTATCGAGAATGATCGGTGTCCTTCCTTCAACCAAATGGTTTTGGCCATAGTGATATCTTCTTTCAGATAGTCACTGCCGGCTATCGCGTCCTGATTGTCAACCATCAGATGGGTAAATGTAAGGTGACCGTGATAGTGGGTGTCAGCATTCTCACCAAGCATCTCAATAAGTCCGGCCTCGCTACCCAGACAGATATTACCTGCCGCATCCTTTATGGCCGAATTCCAGTAGAAGTGCGGACTAATAAGTCCGTCATGCTGAGAATAGTTGGTAAAGGCCTTGAGTTTGGGGTCGTAAACCGAAAGACCGTTCTGGGTGGTAATCCACAGTCGACCATTACGATCTTCAACTATGCCTTTTACACCGTTATATACCAATCCATCGGCCTGGGTAAGCACTTCAAAGCGCTCTTCGCCTTTTTCGTCAAGTATACGTTTGTATAGCCCGTAGCCGTTACTGCCCAACCATAGCGTACCATCGCTTGTCTCGCAGAACGATGATATCTTGTCTACTATCTTAGATGTAGGATCAGCTAATAGGTGGCGAATGTTACGCGTTTCAAAACGTCCGTTCTTTTGAGATTTCAGGTCGACAACCACCACTCCCTGCATACAACCCATCCACAGATAACCATCCTTGGTTACTATCGATCCGATGCATCCACGAACCAATTGACACTCTTCGAACGGCTCTATCAATTGTTTTTTCTTGAAATCGTAGTAGAACAACCCGTCATTGCTACCTATCCACATGCCATCGTTGATAGGATCGTAAGCCATAGCACCGATAAAGTTAGTCAATCGCGCCTGATCTACTGACAACTCCAGATGGACTATCGCCCCTGGATCGCTCATATTTATCCAGCATAGTCCACCTCCCCATGTACCAATCCATAATCGACCGTATTTATCGGCAGCAAGGGTTGATACACTATTATGAGGCAATGACGAATTTGACTTGGTATAGTGGATAAAGTTACGTTCCCCCTTTGGCCGGCGATTCAGTCCGCCTTCGACTGTACCAACCCATAGGGTGCCATCGGCCGATGCATACATCGCATTTACAGGGTTGGGCGACAACGATCCTGGGTCGGAAGTATGTACACTGTTCTGCAATAGTAACTGTCGCGGCACCAGTCGCACCACTCCACCAGCCTCAGTACCTATATATATAAGGCCATTATCTACCCACAGATTGTGAACGAAATCATTTTTAAGCGGTGGATTACTAGCTTGAGTCCATGCTGTAAAAGTGTCCGTCTGGTCGTCATAGATATTCACTCCGCACAGAGAGCCCACTAGCAGAGTGTTATCGGGCATCAAGGCCAAGCGCGACAAAAACTCATGTGACAGGCTTTGAACAGGTATCTGGTCGAGCTTATGCAGATATGGATCGTAGCGGTACAGACCATGATTGGTACTGAACCACACCACATTGCCACGCTTAAGCATATCGGTGATGTAAAGACCATAAAGCGGTTTTAAAAGCGATGAAATCTCCTCCCTAACCAGTTTGCCGTCCTTTTCTGCCATACGATACAATCCTCTGTCAATACATATCCATGGCTTACCGTTGCCCTCAATATCACAAATACTAATATCGGGAGTATTGTCTGTATATTGATAAGTGACAACATTGCTTATTCCACCATATTCGTCAAATGATATCAAGTTTACATATTTTGTGGTAATAAGCCAGATACGACCGAGTGCATCACAATACGTCTTTACACTTGGTTGAGCCAGTAGTTCGCTCATGTCGCCTTTTGTCGTTTTAGGCACAATGGGGAGCATTGTGTTCAGGTCGATCACGTTGGTTCCCTCATCAAAGGCAACCCAAAGGCGTTTAAACCTGTCTTCGGTCATAGCCTTGCACGACAGGCTGTTAAGCCCCAACATCGGCATCATCATGACATAGCCGTCGTAACGAACCAATCCACCGCCGTAAGTAGCTATCCACAAAAAACCATTGGAATCGCTGTACAACCAACTCACATTATTGTGAGGCAGCCCATTGTCGAGGTTAATGTACGACAGATTATACCGCTCAGTAAGAATGTTGCCGTTGGCCCAACTGGCCAACGACAACATGCCGGCTAATATAATCGTCGCTAAACGGTTCACTTCTTAGTCTTAATTCCAAATACTGCACATGCTCCAGCAAACAACAGGATGCCTGACACTATCATCATGTAAGCCTGATTGCTGCCCACCAAAGTAAGGATTGATCCACCCAACAGGGCAGCTACTATCTGTGGAACGCAGATGGTACCATTAAACAGGCCCAGATAAGCTCCCATGTGACCATAGCCTTGCAGCGCATTGGTAACCAACGTGAATGGGCAAGCCAGCTGTGCAGCCCATGCGCAACCAATGAGCAGGAATGGGAAAATCTGCAGATACTGACCCGGGCAGAACGGAATAAGAGCAAAGCCCACTCCACCAATTGCCATACTAACTGCGTAGGCAACCTTGATATTCTTGAATCGGGGTATAAGTGCAGCCCAAGCCACTGAACCCATAGCCTGGATGGCATAGAGCACACCTGTCCAGTTGCCAGCTACCTGATATGCCTCGCTAGTCGAATCAGCTGTATCCCAGACAGTTAACGAAACGGCGTCGACCACATATGTCCACATATAAAGGAATGCAGCCCAACTGAAGAACTGCACCAGTCCGATGCGCCAAAATGCCGATGGAGCGTTCTTTAGCAATACGAACCAATTACCAGAGTCTTCCTTCTCCTCAGATACAGGGTTATACTCAGCATACTCCTGTGGTGGCCACTCCTTTACCTTCATTGTGGTATAGACAACACACAGGATAAGGATGGCTGCACCGATATAGAACGACCAAATTACCGTATCGGGAACAACACCCTCAGGAGCCACATTACTTAATCCTATCCAGGCGAAGAAAAATGGGAACAGGAAACCAACCACACTACCAGCATTACACAGGAACGATTGGATAGAGTAAGCCTTACCCTTCTGTTTCTCGTTAACCATGTCGCCCACCATCATCTTGAATGGTTGCATGGCCATGTTGATACTGGTATCGAGCAGCATCAGCATCAGTAGTCCGAATATCATCACCATAGATATGGTAAGACCCAGCGAACCGGCATTAGGCAACAGGCACATCACAGCTACAGCCGTTAGCGCTCCTATAAATAAGTAAGGTATACGACGACCGAATCGTGTCCAAGTTCTGTCGCTCAGTGTTCCTACGATAGGCTGAACCAGGATACCCATCAGCGGTGGTAATATCCAGAAGAAACTCAACGAGTGCGGATCGGCACCAAGCGTACGGAATATACGCGAAATGTTAGCACTCTGAAGAGCGTAAGCTATCTGTACGCCAAAGAATCCAAAACTAAGATTCCATAATTTCCAAAATGATAAATCCGGTTTTTGTTTCATATCTCTTAATTATATTATTTCGTTGTTCCTCTTACTACAAGTCGGGTTCTAACCACTCTTTTCTCTATCTTATCGAGTGGCGACAGTCCTTCCACCTTATCCATCAGGATGGTAGCAGCCTCTTCGCCCACCTTATGACCACGCTGTTCCACGGTGGTGAGCATAGGATCGCAGGCCACTGCACGCTGTCCGTTAGTAAATCCGCATATCTGTACATCCTCGGGGACTTTTATGCCGGCATGTTTCAACGTGTAGAGAACACCTATGGCCGTATCATCGTTCACTGCAAAGTATCCATCGGGAGGATTATCCATAGTCATCAGTTGGGGTGTGAGTTCCTCAGCGTCAGTACGATTATCGCAGACCTTTACTATCTCCTCATCTATCTTTAATCCTTGCTTCAACAGAGCATCCTTGTATCCGTTGAAACGGTTCTTGGATATCTCCAACTGCATAGGACTACCATAGAAGGCGATACGCCTGCATCCTGATTCTATCAGATGTGTAACGGCATTCATAGCGCCCATATAGTCGTCGACCACCACTCTACTGGCATTCACGCCTGTACAAATACGGTCGTAAAACACCATCGGAATTCCTGCATCTATCAGCTGCTGATAGTGATCGTAGTTCTTGGTATCCTTGGCCTGCGATACAATTACACCACAAACCTTGTAACGATGGAAGTTTTCGCATATTTCAGCCTCGCGCTCATACTGCTCGCCACTCAACGCCACCATTATCTGATAGCCGCGAGCACGAGCAGTCTCCTCAATACCTGTAAGGATAGATGAAAAATAATAATGTGTAAACTCTGGCACTATGACACCTATCATTCTTTGCGGCATAACACGACTGTGGCGCAGAGCCTCGCCGATGGCATTGGGGTAGAAGTTGTGCTCACGGGCAAACTGCTGGATAGCCCTGCGTCGCTCTTCGCTGATGCGGGGTGAATCCTTGAGTGCACGCGACACCGTAGCCACGGAAATTCCAAACTCCCGCGCTATGTCCTTCATTGTCATTGGCGCCTTTTCTTCCATCGGTTCTCAATTATTCCGTGTGCAAAGATAATGTAAAATGCGCAAACAACAAAAAAAATCACGAATTAATTTTTCATTGTTAAAATAATCGTGTAACTTTGCAGCCGACAAACTACCGAAAATGAAAAGGAAAGCAATTATTATCGCAACCATCATGCTGCTATGCTGTAGTTTTGCTATGGCACAGATGCAAATGCCGTACATCCCAAATGGCGTCATCGACACCACCATACACGAAACAGTGGGGCTAAAACCAGCAACTGACGTGAAAACCATAACAATATTTAAAGCAACAGAACAGTCAGACCATTATGCCAATGGCGTGGTAATGGTTGCATTCAAGGGGCAGCTCTACTGCATGTGGCAGAGTTCGCCAAAGGATGAGGACAGCGACGACACCCGTGTGGTCTACAGCATCAGCAGCGATGATGGCTACACCTGGAGCAAACCCACCACACTAGCTGCACCAAGCAGGGATTACTATTGTACATCAGGCGGTTGGTTGGTATGTGGCGACACGTTGATAGCTTTCATTGACACTTGGGAGAAAGGTCTCTCACCACGAGGCGGCAAGACCTGCTATATTACGAGTTCCGATGGGCTCTCGTGGAGCAAAATGATGCCTGTAAGGATGGTCGATGGTAGCGAGATGGATGGTATATTAGAACAAGACCCTCGCCAAATATCTGAGGGACGAATAGTAGGTGCCGCCCACTTTATGCCAGGACTGCATGTATGTCCTGTATATACCGATAATCCAAAAGGCATAAGCGGTTGGCGAAAGGGCCTGTTCGAATACGAAGACATTGGCAAGACATCGCGCGAAATAGAACCCAGTCAGTATTTGCAACCCGATGGCACCATCGTAATGCTGTTTCGAGACCAAGGCAGCAGTTTTTACAAACTGGCATCTATAAGCAAAGACAGAGGCGAAAGCTGGACAAAACCAGCACTAACATCATTCCCAGATGCACGCACCAAACAGTGTGCAGGCAACCTGCCCGACGGCAAATCTTTTATAGTCAGTTGTCCAGTCCCAGCCAAACGTCGCTGGCCACTCGTGCTGCATCTGAGCAACGATGGCAAAAAATTCGACAAAGCCATTCTGCTACGTAGTGGTGCTGCAGGCGATTTGCCGCCAAGACGTTATGATGGCAAATACAAAACCCTTGGCTATAGCTATCCCAAAGCAATAGTCCACAACAACAAGCTATACGTAAGCTACTCTACTAATAAAGAAGACGTAGAGTGCAGTATCGTCACCATAGCCAAACCAAAATCAACAACGGTGCAAAAGCGCAAACAATATGAGTTCCAGCGCAATCTGCCTGTGTATGCCGACTCGCTGATTGCTCATCTGGATTATCCCCTGGCGTGGGAGAATAGTGGCATCAAAAAGTTTACTAAGTGGAAAAAGGTTGCTCGTCAAAAGGTGTTCGACTGTATGCTGATGCCACCACCGCCACCTTCCGATGGCTATCAGGCAAAGGTGCTCTACGAGGAACAGCGCGATGGCTATAAGGCTCGAAAGATGGAGATCCGTCTGTCGCAATACTACACGGTGCCAGCCTACGTATTGATCCCCGATGGCAATGGACCGTTTCCTGCCATCAACCTACTGCACGACCACGGTGCCCATTTATATATAGGTAAGGAGAAGATGATCCGACCTTTGGCTTGCGAAGATGCTGCTGTTATCAAGGATGCTGAGGAATGGCTGACAGGTTATGAAGGTCAGTTCTTTGGCGACTATCTAGCCAAGAACGGCTATGTAGTCTTCTCAGCCGATGCCCCAATGTGGGGCGAACGGGGACAGAAGGAAGGTCCACGTCGAGATAGATACGACATGATAGCAGGCAATATGATGATGTACGGCATCGACCTCTCGGCATGGATGACTTACGATGATATCGCCGGCACTGAGTTCCTGGCACAGATGCCAGAGGTGGATGCATCAAGGATTGGTTGCACAGGCTGGTCAATGGGAGCTTATCGTGCCTGGATGCTGGCTGCTCTAAGCGATAGGATAGCAGCCTCAGCATCAGTCTGTTGGATGGTGACTACCGACGAACAGATGTCGTTTAAGTACGACCGAACGGAGAATGGCGGCTTTGCCAACTGCTTCCCTGGTCTCCGCCGCTGGATGGACTATCCTCATGTAGCCTGCATAGCCTGTCCCAAGCCCATGCTTTTCATCAACGGCAAGCAGGATAAACTCTTCCCTGTGCCTGGGGTAGAAAAGGCCTTTAGCATCATGCATAACGTTTGGAGCAATCAAAAAGTCGGCGACAACTTGGAAACCGAACTATGGGACATCCCACATAGTTGTGGTCTGAAAGCCCAAAAGCGTATACTCGATTTCTTCAAGAAACACTTATAACAAGGAAACTACTAAGATATGAAAAGAACAATTCTGATGGCATTTGTATGCCTACATCTTGCAGCTTCGGCTCAGTATGTATCGAAGGTGTGGAGCCCCGATAATGGCAACGGCACCTATACCAACCCTGTGATTAATGCCGACTATAGCGACCCAGATGTCTGTGTGGGCGCCAGCGGCGAGGATTATTATATGACGGCTTCATCATTTCAGTGTGTACCTGGTTTGCCCATCCTGCATTCCAAGGATCTTGTTAACTGGGAGATTATCAACTATGCCCTGACAAATCTCTACGAGGGCGATGACGAACTGCTTAAGCACTTCAGCACACCTCGTCATGGTGCTGGTGTGTGGGCCCCAAGCATCCGATTCCACGATGGGTGGTACTATATATATTGGGGCGATCCCGACTATGGTGTGTATATGGTAAAGACGCAGGATCCTGCAGGCAAATGGACTGCTCCACTCTGCGTCATCAAGGGGCAGGGATATATCGACACCACCCCACTCTGGGATAACGACGGTCGCTGCTATCTTGTGAACGGATGGGCCAACAGTCGCTCTAAGTTCGCCTCAGTATTGACCGTCCGCGAGATGTCAGCTGACGGTACTAAGCCTATCAGCCAACCTGTTATCGTGTTTGATGGCAATGGCAATGAGAATCGCACTTGCGAGGGACCTAAGTTTTATAAGCGCGACGGTTGGTACTGGATTATGTGTCCTGCAGGCGGCGTACCTACAGGCTTCCAACTCGCTATGCGTAGCAAGAGTCCTTACGGACCATACGAGCACAAAATCGTATTGGCCCAGGGCAAGACCAATATCAATGGGCCTCATCAGGGCGGTTGGGTACATACCAAATACGGCGAAGACTGGTTCCTGCACTTTCAAGATAAAGAAGCATACGGCAGAGTGGTTCATCTTAATCCTGTTGATTGGAGTACAGGATGGCCTATCATGGGAAAGAAGGGAGAACCTGTTACTACCTACAAAAAACCAAAGAGTAGTTCAACGCTAGTGGTAAATCCAGTAGAGAGCGATGAGTTCAATAGTAACACATTAGGTCTGCAATGGCAATGGCACGCCAACTACGACGAGAAGTTCGGCATGCCAACGGCATTTGGCACATATCGTATCTATAATTATAAACTATCTGATAAGTTCGTTAACTTCTGGGAGGTGCCCAACCTGCTGCTACAGAAGACACCCACCGATAAGTTTAGTACTACCACCAAATTGCGCTTTACATCTAAGGCCGAGGGACAGATGGGCGGATTGATTATGATGGGACTCGACTATTCGGCCATCGTTGTAAAGCGTGTAGGTAAGGAGTTTCATTTGCTACAACTTACTTGCAAAGGTGCAGATAAAGGCAACGCCCAGACAGAACAACTGATTGCAACCCTGAAGCCAACAGCAGAGGACAAGATCGACTATAAACCAGGTATCCATATAGACATCTATATGCGTCTGTCAGTTGACAACTCCAAGTTGAAGTTCGCCTACAGTCTGGATGGTAAGAAATTTAAGGAATGTGGCACAGAATTCCAAATGCGCGAAGGCAAATGGATTGGCGCCAAGTTCGGCTACGTATCAGTTGACCCTAATCCAAAGACGGACAGAGGTTGGCTGGATGCCGATTGGATAAGAGTCGACTAATAAAGTAGTAGTAAACCCGCAAAACCTGCGTAGCAGATCATACGGATAGGATTGATCTTGAGATAGCCAGTACCGAAGGCGGTGGCTATCAAGAGAGCACAACTGATGCAGAACTGCCAAGGATTATCTATCGGAGTAGAGAAGTTCTCCTTGTTGCAGAGCAACAGTGTGGCGGCAGCAAGCAGTCCTACTACAGCAGGACGCAAACCAGTAAATATTGATTGCACCAGCGGAGTGTTCATGTATTTCATAAACATCTTGCTGATAAGTATCATCAAGACCAATGATGGTAGCACCAGAGCAAAGGTGGCAGTAGCCGAACCAAGGATGGATACAAGATGACCATAGCCGGCATTATGTATGGCGGTATAACCACAATAGGTGGCAGAGTTGATGCCAATAGGACCGGGCGTCATCTGCGATATGGCTACTATATCAGTAAACTCAGAAGTAGAGAGCCAATGATGAGCCTCGACCGTCTCGTGCTGGATAAGTGACAACATGCCATAGCCTCCACCAAAGCCGAAGAGACCAATCTCGAAAAATGTGATGAATAAGCTTACAAAAATCATAATTTAGGCACGAATTTCACTATTTAACACGTTGCTTTAATATACTTACCATATATGTAACCACCAATAGCGGCGATGATTATAATATAAATTGGCGAAACGCCTAAAGCCCAGATGGCCAGGGCACAGGCGATGGGAATCCAAATGGTATAGCGGTTTAGCTGAGCACGTTTGCCTAGATTGAAAGTAGGCACAGCAATAAGGGCCACTACTGCAGGACGAATGCCACGGAATATGGCAGCAACCACCTTATTATCCTTAAACTGACTGAAGAACATAGCTATAGCCAGAATTATAAGGAACGATGGCATGGCTGTGCCGAGTGTGGTACAGATGGCGCCACGAGTTTTGCGCAACTTGTAACCGATAAAGGTGGCGATATTGATAGCAAACACACCTGGACAACTCTGGGCGATAGCTATCAGATCTAGCATCTCATCCTTAGAAACCCATTGTTTGCGGTTAACCACCTCTTCCTCTATCAAAGGTATCATGGCATATCCACCACCAAGGGTGAATATGCCAATCTTAAAGAAGGTTTTAAACGAATCCCAGTATATGTTCATTACTTGTGAGCTTCAACCCATTTACGTGCATTAACGAAGGCCTCAATCCAAGGTGTTACCTCGTCCTGACGACGGTCAGCGGGATACCAAGCATTCTGCCAGGGGAATACGGCACGCTCCAGGTGAGGCATCATGCAGAGATGACGGCCATCCTGTGAGCAGATACCTGCCACGTTATAGTCAGAACCGTTTGGATTAGCAGGATAGCCAGCATAGTTGTACTTAGCAATTACGTTGTAAGCACTCTCAGCCTCGGGCAGTGAGAACTTTCCCTCTCCGTGAGCTACCCACAGACCAAGCTTATTGCCGCTCAGTGATCCGAACATCACGCTATTGTTCTGAGGAATGCTCAACGAGATGAACTCACTCTCGAACTTATGAGAGTCGTTGTGCAACATCTTAGCACCCTTAGCACCAGTCAGGCCAAGTTCAACCATCAGCTGACAACCGTTACAGATTCCCAGTGACAATGTGTCTTCACGGGCATAGAACCTATCGAGAGCCTCCTTAGCCTTAGGATTGAAGAGGAAGGCACCAGCCCAACCCTTTGCTGAACCAAGTACATCGGAGTTAGAGAAACCACCGCAGAATACAATCATGTTGATATCCTCGAGTGTCTCGCGACCAGAAATCAGATCGGTCATCATTACGTCCTTTACATCAAAACCAGCAAGGTAGAGGCAGTATGCCATCTCGCGCTCACCGTTAGTACCCTTCTCACGTATGATGGCTGCCTTCACGCCAGAGGCCTTGCGACGATCGGCTGAGATGCCATACTGAGCAAGTGTACCCTTGAAGTCCTTATTAAACTTCATCTCGATAGGCTGCTTCTTATAGTTGGCGAAGCGCTCAGCGGCCTTACCATTGAAGCACTGCTTACGATCCAGCAGATATGATGTCTTATACCATGTGTCACGGAGTGCATCGATGTCGAATGTATGCTCTTCATCACCTGCCTTCACTACGATGGTGCGGGCATCCTCAACAGGATAACCAATCTTGGCATAGCCAACACCCTGCTCCTCCATGAAGTCCTTGAACTCCTGCTTGTACTCATCGCTTACCTCGATAACTACACCTGGATTCTCAGCAAACAGAGCCTTCACCACGTCGCCCTCCTTACAGATGTCGTGCAGGTTGATGTGCATACCGCCCTTTGTGTTGGCGAAGCACATTTCGAGCAGAGTGGTAATCAAACCACCAGCCGAGATATCGTGACCAGCAAGAATCCAACCGCGATTAATCATCTCCTGAACAGCCATGAAGGCATCAGCAAAGTACTCAGCGTTCTTAACAGTAGGCACATCGTCGCCAACCTTACCCAGACTCTGGGCGAAGGCAGAACCACCAAGGCGCTGCTCGTCGAAGCTGAAGTCGATATGATAAAGTGATGCATTCTTATCGTTCACCAATACGGGCGATACCACCTTTTTGATGTCAGAAACCTCACCACCAGCAGATACGATTACTGTTCCTGGAGAGATAATCTTCTCGCCATTAGGATACTGCTGAGAGAGTGACAGCGAGTCCTTACCTGTAGGCACGTTGATGTGCAGGTCGCAGCAGAAGTCGCTCAGAGCCTTAACACCAGCATACAGGCGGGCATCCTCACCCTCCTGAGAGCGGCAAGGCCACATCCAGTTGGCAGAAAGGCTCAGAGAATCCATACCCTCAGCCAGTGGAGCCCAAACGATGTTAGTCAGCGCCTCAGCTACAGAGAGTACAGAACCAGCAGCAGGATCAGCCAGACCTGCCTGGGGTGCATGTCCAAGGGCTGTAGCGATACCCTTCTCGCCACGATAGTCGAGGGCTACAACGCCACAGTCGCTCAGAGGCAACTGAATCTCTCCCTGACACTGCTGACGTGCAATCTTACCTGTTACCGAACGGTCAACCTTGTTGGTCAACCAATCCTTACAAGCCACAGCCTCCAGCTGGAGCACGCGGTCGAGATATTCGTTAATCTTATCCTGACTGTAGGTCACGTCAGCATAGTGACGCTCTACAGTATTATCTTTCATAATAGTCTTGGGTGAGTGACCAAACATCTGGGCAACGTCCAGATCGAATGGCTTCACACCATCGCCCTGCTTGAACGAGAAGTGGGCATCGCCAGTGGTCTCACCAACCACATACAGTGGAGCACGCTCGCGCTCAGCAATTTTTCTGACATGCTCAATATGCTTCTCATCGATGAGCAAGCCCATACGCTCCTGACTCTCGTTAGCAATGATTTCCTTACTAGAAAGAGTCTTATCGCCGATAGGCAACTTGGTCATATCAATCTCACCACCACACTCCTCAACGAGCTCAGAGAGACAGTTGAGGTGACCAGCTGATCCGTGGTCGTGGATAGACACAACGGGGTTCACATCCTCCTCGCAAAGAGCACGTACCAGATTGTAGGCACGTTTCTGCATCTCAGGGTTGGCACGCTGAACGGCATTCAGCTCGATACCATTGCTGTAGCGACCTGTATCTACTGATGATACAGAACCACCACCAAGACCAATGCGATAGTTATCACCACCAACCACTACAACCTTGTTGCCTGGCTGAGGTTCCTTCTTCAGACAGTCGCGCTTGGTGCCATAACCAACACCACCTGCCAACATGATTACCTTGTCGTAAGCATACTTGGTATCGTTAGGCTCCTGATGCTCAAATGTCAGCACAGAACCACAAATCAGTGGCTGACCGAACTTGTTACCAAAGTCAGAAGCACCATTCGAAGCCTTGATCAGAATCTGCTCGGGTGTCTGATACAGCCACTGGCGAACTGGCAGAATGCTCTCCCAATCGCGAGTCAGCTTGTCATCGTCGGTCAGACGTGGATAAGCAGTCATATAAACAGCAGTACCTGCGATAGGCCATGAACCAACACCACCGCCCATACGGTCGCGGATCTCACCACCAGTACCAGTAGCAGCACCGTTGAAAGGCTCTACGGTTGTGGGGAAGTTGTGTGTCTCGGCCTTCAGCGAGATAACGCTCTCGATATCCTTCACCTGGAAATAATCACTGGTGCTCTGGTCTTTCGGAGCGAACTGCTCAACCACAGGACCCTGTGCAAAAGCTACATTATCTTTATAAGCCGAAAGAATCTTGTTAGGATTCTCCTGTGTTGTCTTCTTAATCATTGCAAAGAGGCTTGACTCCATCTCCTTGCCATCGATGATGAATGTACCACCGAAGATCTTATGGCGGCAGTGCTCAGAGTTGATCTGTGCGAAACCGAAGATTTCCGAATCGGTCAATGGACGACCGTTCTTCTTCTCCAGTCCGTGCAGGTACTCAATTTCCTCTGGGCTCAGAGCCAGACCTTCCTGCTCGTTATATTCCTCCAGATTATCCACATACTTGATAGGCTCGGGCTTGATGTTGATGGTAAAAATGTCCTGGTTCAGTCCAGTGTACATACGCTGCAACATCTCGTCGTGCTCAGCATCCTTAGAGTCAACGGCAAAGTACTCCTCTATACGAGAAATGCCGCTGAGGCCCATATTCTGTGTAATCTCAACGGCATTTGTCGACCATGGGGTCACCATTTCGCGGCGTGGACCAACATAGTAGCCCTCAAGCTGCTCAGCGTCTAACAGCGAAGCATCGCCGTACAACCAACTCAATTCCTTGATTTCCTGTTCACTCAGTGCGTGATCAACCTCTGTGGCAATCACCGTCTTCTGTGGGGTCTGAAAGAAGCGTATCATACCTTACTTATTTTATATATTTTCAAATTTGCGTGCAAAGGTACTACTTTTTCCCGTAAAACACAAATTTATTACCAAAACATTTGGAACTTTAGAATATATTTCATATATTTGCCCCAAACAATTTAATTTATTTACTAACATAAAACAATTTTCTTATGAAGAAACTGCTATTAATTGCTTTGATTGCAATATCGCAGTCAGTATGGGCCGATGGTATCAGTGTACTTGGCTTCAGGCTGTTAGAGACTGACCTTACGGCCAACACACGAGGCACTGAGAAGCGCGACATGAACGGCGATAAGGCTGCACTTATCAAGATTGTAACTCCAGAACAGGGATTCCGTTTTGACGGTGGTTCGCTAGGTATCGTTGGTACAGAACAGAAGCCTGGTGAGCTCTGGCTCTATGTACCACCTCGTGCACAGAAAATCACCATATCGCATCAGGTCTTCGGTGTGCTGCGCGATTACTACTATCCCGTATCCATTCAGGGCGGACGCACCTACGAGATGTTGCTCGACATCGGTACTGGTCGCTATGTAACAATCACCACTTCGCAGGCAAAGAGTGACGTAACACTGGATGGTGAATACATAGGGAAGTCACCTATATATAATAGGTATATGACTTATGGTCGCCATGCAGTGTTTACACAGAATGGCATGTATGAGGCACACGACACTATCGTTATCACTACTGCCGACGAGAAAACCACTAAGATTGCACATGTAGAGATGCAGAACATGAGCTCACATTATGGTGATGTTGTAGTAAATGTAGAAAACAATGCCGACATCTGGTATAATGGTCATCAAGTAGGAACCAGCAGTTGGAGCACACAGCTTCGCGAAGGTTCGTACACTATCGAGACTCGCAAAGTTGACTGCGACCCCATCAAGACCACCTTTACAGTAGAGCCACGAAAGAAGAACAACATACAAGCGGCTCCACCAGCACCTCACACAGGACGTCTGAATATCTACACTCGCCCTCGTAATGCTCAAGGAATCCTGAATGGAACTGATCCTATCGACCTTACGCAGTTGCAGACTTTACCAGTTGGAACTTATCAGATTCAGTTCAACCGCAAGGGCTATATCAGCACCACCCGCGAGTACACCATCAAGCACAACCTGACCACATCGGATACGGTTTCGCTCGAGAAAATCAAGTACATTAAGCCAAACGCATTCTACTTTGGTGCAGGATATACTATGCGCCCTATGGGTGGCATCACTGCCCTGGCTGGTGTTACATTAAAGAACATCGACCTGCAAGCCAGCTATACCTTCGGATTGGGAGCATCGGATGATGTTTTATGGTATAGCATTGCCGAAGGAAACGATAACTATCAGAGTACAATGACCTACAAACGTTCGTGTTTTGCAGTAAAACTGGGTTATCAGATAGAACTAACCGAACGACTGGGCATTACTCCACAGGTAGGTTATCAGATAGAACAACTATCAGGGACCGTAACTGACGGAACCAATAAGTATGGTGATGGTGCAAGTGCCAATTGTATATCAATAGGTGCTAAGTTATTGTATGCGCCAGTTCAGCGTTTCTACTTGTTTGCTGCACCGGAATTCTCTATTGGAATGAGCAAAGACAACAACTTCCAGAACATCTCTGATGCCAGCAACATCACTGCAGGAGGATTTATGATTAGTCTTGGCGCTATTTTTAACTTCTGATTATTAACCACATAATGAAGCTGAAAGATATGAAAACTAAAATATTATTCTCAATATTAGTTGCACTACCATTGGTAGCAGGCCTTACAGGTTGTAAGAGCGACGACGAAACTACTGCCCGCCCTGCCAAGGAGCGCTTGATGGTGGTTGGCGGCAACATCGTACAGTTCCGTGCTAATGAGACTGGACCTACATCAGAGGTTAACATATCGGCCGACTGCCGATGGACAGTAAATGTAGATACAGGAACATTTGGCGACGATCTCTCAGTTAGTCCTCGTCAGGGTAACGGCAACGGTTCGCTTACTATCGTCTCTAATCAGAACACAGAAGCCAACGTATCACGCGATGCAACAATCACTATTACCTCAGATGGTGGATTACGTCAGGTTATCAGTGTTAAGCAGACAGCAGGCGACGATGCTATGAACATCAGCACCGACCGCATAAAGTTTACTGCCGAAGACACAAAGACCGAACAACTAGAGATAAGCAGTAACGTGAGTTGGACTGTTACACGTGGTCCTTCGAGCGATTGGGTACACTTTGTCGACAAGGACGGCAACGTAATCAGTGGTGGCAGCAGTGGTACCACGTCTATTTATATCTCTGTAGACAAATCTACCACTGATATTGAGCGCACTGGCTATTTGGTTCTCAGCTATAGCGGCAAGAACGTCAACGTAGAAGTGGTACAGGATGGTATGACCAATGTTAGTCTGAGCGTTCCGTCTGACGATATCCGCTGGTCGTACTCCCCAAACGAGGGTAATATCCGCGTGGTTTCTAATGCCGAATGGAAGGCCTATATCCCCTCGGCTGCCACATGGCTGCACTTCGTCGATTCAGTCGGCAGCACCAACGACCATGCTATTGCCAGTGTAGGCAATGGCGAAATACACATAAGATGTGATGAGAACAACACCAACCGCGACCGCATTACGGCTGTAGTTATCATAGCTGGTACCAAGAATCCACAGCAAGCAACTGTTGTAGTAGAGCAGGTAGGCAACACCTCACAGCAACCGCTAGTGACATCTGTCAGTCTGTCCAACCTAAGCTTGATGCGCGAATCGGCCACATTCCTGCTCAACATCGTATCAGAATCGGTTGTGGGCGAGTTTGGACTGGTTTACAGTACTAACAACAATATGCCTACTACCAATAACAGCCAAGTGATCCATCTTGGCAGTGGCGGTCTTTCGCAGGGAGTAGTAGGCGAACTCACTGGACTAGAGCAGGGCACCACGTACTATGTACGAGCCTTTGTACAGAATCTCACTAATAACGAAATGCTCTATAGCGACGTGATTACCATCACCACACCAGTAGCAGAAACCTCAGTTAGCGAACTGACGTCGATATATGTTGGAGATGTCTATGCTGACTTCCAATTCAGTTTCGTGTCCGATGAGGAAGTTTCAGAGTATGGCTTGGTATATAGCAACATCAACACGACACCAACTACCAGCGACAAGACTGTTAAGGTTGGCAACGGAGGCTATACCCGTAGCGTATTAGGTTCAATCAAGGGACTTGAAGGTTCTACTACATATTATGTACGAGCCTATGTCAAGACTTCAACGGGCCAATACATTTACAGCCCCAACATAGTAACTATCACCACATCGTCATCGGCCACAGAGCCTGGCGAGAGTGATAATCCCGACCCACAATTGGCACGTAGAATTTAAAAATAACACGAATGTTTAACTTATAAAATTGAATGAATATGAAAAAGTATCTTATTACTTGTTTTGCTCTTCTCATGATGAGCGTACTTAGCCTGAATGCAGAACCTGCTATCCTTGCCTTGCATCATGATGGGCAAGTGACATTCTATGATGAATCACAGTTTAATGATGCTCAAGAGGCTGCTGTAGATGGGGATACTATATATTTTAGTGAAGGACAGTTTGTGGGAAATATTACGATTAAGAAACCTATTCATTTGGTTGGTGGAGGAATAAAAACAATCATAACTGGAGATATTCTTTTGGAAATAGAAAATGCCCCAGGAGGATATTTATTCGAAAATTTAAATATTAACGGAGCTGTAAAAGCTATTGGCCATAATGTAATAGGCCTCAGAATGCGAAAAGTAACTTGTAAAGATTTATATCAAGATCATGGTGTCGATGGAGATTTTATTGATTGCTATTTTGTGAATTGTTTCTTTAAAAACATTTACTTAAGTCGAATGAAAAATGCGTCTTTAGTTAATTGTAAAATTGCAGGATTGTCAAATGGTGCCTATAGCGCAGGAGCTGTACAATTTATTAACTGTAATATCAGTCATTGGGCTGGTGGACATAGCGCAACGTTCATAAACAGTATCGTATATGGTGAATGGTTTGAAGGATTAGCCGACCATTCTGTGCTTGCAATTCATAATCTTAGCTATGCTCAAGAAAGTACGCGGCAAGATTGCTATGAATATAATCCAGAGAATATTTTTGATGAAAATATGGAGTGTATAATACCACAAGAAGCAATGTCGCAATACTTAGGAACAGATAGTACTATTGTTGGTTGTTATGGTGGAGAAACTCCCTTTACCCTTACGCCAACCACACCACGTGTACTTGAAAAGACCGTGACTCTTGACAAGGGCAAAAAGACCCTAAAAGTGGATATTAAGATAGGAACTGACAATGAGTAATTTATGAGAAGATACTTTTTTTCATTCATTCTGTTGCTGTTTGGTACCATTTATGCATTAGCTGCGACAGAATACGAATATTGGCTGGACGATGACTATGCCAACCGTATTACGGGAATCATAGAATCGTCGGCACAGTCATTTGAAATAGATGTCAGCAAACTACAGCCTGGCATCCACTATCTAACCTATCGAGCAAAAGCCAATAGTACAGAATGGGGAGCCATAACGCGTAGTATGTTTTATATGGCAGATATACAGGAAACTGCCCATGCGACATTGTTAGAATACTGGCTTGATAATGATTACAACAATCGCCAAAGCGTTTCTGCGAACGATGGTGCAATGAGTATATCCCAGCATCTAGATGCCTTGCAACCAGGAATCCATTATCTCAATATACGCTTAAAAGGAGATACGGAGCAGTGGGGGACGATTTGTCGTCACATGATGTATATATATGAAGCTGACCCAGACGACCCTTGTACACTGACAGAGTGGTGGTTTGACAACAACTACAAAGATCGGCAAACGGACAATACTGGCCAAACACAGATATCATTGACAGAAAGTGTTGCCCATATGCAGCCAGGTATCCATTATTTTAATATTCGCTCACAAGGTCAATCTGGCCGTTGGGGTGCTACTAGCCGCTACATGTTCTATCTATACGACCAACCAAAGGAAACAACAGCTACTGCTGTCAACTATTGGATAGATGGTGATTATGCTCAGAAGCAGACAATATCACTTGACAATGGACACGCCGTGATGCTCGTCGACTTGGGGCTAATATCAACTGGAAAACATATGTTTAATATGGAATGTATCACCGATAGTGGTGAGACATGTTTGTTGAGTAGCGTTTCATTCAAAGTTGGCATAGAAGACATTCTGCCTTGGGGAACCGAGGAGCCTTGGGAGTCGAAGTACGTCGAAAATGGCAGTCGTGACAACTACACAGAGCCTGCTACCGATGTAAACGGAAAGGGATGGACAGAACTTAGCTTTGATGACTCCGCATGGCAAACACTAACTGGTCCAATAGCCAACAACACGGATATCATTGAGCCAGTCAACTTCAACTGGCCTAACGAGGTGGGAGGTCTGAACCTCAGACGAACGTTCACTATGGACAGCGTACCCAATGGCAAATACCAGCTGCTGATGAAACATGATGATGCTGTCAGGGTTTACCTCAACAATCAGTTGGTGGTAGAGAGCTATGATTGTGGTACAGACTTCGTTTATGATATTCCATCGACAGCATTACAAGTTGGTGAAAACATCCTTGCAATCTATATCGACCAGTTTGGAGGCAACAACTATTTGGACTATTGTCTGCGGTATCTCGATCAACAGACAGAGCCAGAGCCCTATGCAGTACTGAGCGACAATGATACCAAGTTGACATTCTACTATGACGAAAATAAGACGGAGCACAATGGCATGAGCGTCGAAGTGTTCGAGCTCCCTCAAGACCGTGGTTGGGAGAGTGTTGCCCATAATATCACTACTGTCGAGTTTGACACATCAATAGCTAATGATACTACCATCACGTCTACAGCATATTGGTTCTATGGCTGTCAGGAGTTGACATCTATTATAGGTATGGAAAATCTCAAAACCCAAAGCGTGACAGACATGAAGTATATGTTCTATAACTGTAACGAATTGGAGCATGTGGATGTTAGTGGATTCAATACAGCTAACGTTACAGACATGAGTGGTATGTTCTATAAGTGCCATCGCCTGCAGGAACTTGACTTGAGCAATTTCAACACCTTCAAGGTAAAGAATATGAGTTGGATGTTCTATGGTTGTTACGACATAAATAGGATTTATGCAGGTAGCTATTGGACTACCACCTCTGTAACTGAGAGCGAGGAAATGTTTATGAACTGTACCAATCTTGTTGGCGGACATGGCACGACATACGACGAAAATCGCATCGACTATACATTTGCTCATATCGACGGAGGAGCCTCAAATCCAGGCTACTTCACAGATAAGAATGCAACTATAGTTACTAATCCAGAGCCCTATGCTGTGCTGACAGAGGTTAATTCTAATCCAAATGAAGGAACAATCACGCCCAATTCTACTCGTGCCGAAACAGCAACAACAAGTAACTATACCTTGACGTTCTATTACGATGAACATAAAGAAGAGCGAGGTGGTATCTCTGTAGAAAGAGGATGGGCAAATGCAGCAGAAAACATTACGACTGTGGTATTTGACGAATCGTTTGCCAATTATACAGAGTTGACATCTACTGCTGATTGGTTCGGTGGATGCTCTAATCTTACATCAATCGTTGGCATCAGCAATTTGAAGACGGACAACGTAACGGACATGAGCTATATGTTCCGAGGTTGTTTTGGATTGGAGAGCCTTGACGTAAGCGAGTTCAAGACGGACAAGGTGATGAACATGCAAGGTATGTTCTATGGCTGTTATGGTCTGGCGAGCCTTGACTTGAGCAACTTCAATACTGCCAACGTAACGGACGTGGGCGAAATGTTCTGTTATAGTTCTGGCTTAATGAGTCTTAACGTAAGTGGCTTCAATACGGCTAACATGACGAACATGGGCGGGATGTTCAAATTCTGTTCTGGTCTGGCAAGCCTTGATGTAAGCAGCTTTAATACAGTCAATGTGACGAGCATGAAGGATATGTTCTATGGCTGCTCTGGTCTGACGAGCCTTGACGTTAGCAGTTTCAATACCAATAACGTGACGGTCATGGAAGAAATGTTCTCTGATTGTTCTAGCTTGACTACCATCTATGTAGGTGAAGGATGGAGTACGGAGAAAGTGACAAATGGAAAAGACGTGTTCTTTGGCTGTACAGATCTCGTTGGAGGCAAAGGAACTGTCTTTGATCCTGACCATACTGATGCCAGCTACGCTCATATTGATGGTGGCGTGAATAATCCTGGTTATTTCACTCAAATCGGTGGTGAAATAATGGCCACCTATGAGAACTATGTACTGACCGTTGAGGGTGATATGTCGATGGCTCAGGCTCTTGAGCAGGTTGGTGGTCACGATGTGGTTGCAAATGACATCGCTGCTATAGTATGGAACAGTACTCAGGCTCTCACTAGCAGCGACATTGAGAGCTTCGGCAATCCTAACTTGCTGATTTATGTACAAGCAGATTCGCTGGCTCCAGAAGGAGTGAACAATGTGGTTATCGACGGCAAGGCTAAGAACATCGTTCTGGTGGATGCTGAGGGTAATAACAATTTCTACGCTCCACAGGCCTTTACAGCTGAGGAGATTAGCTATACACGCAACTTCCAGCAACAGACACAGGTAGGTGTTAGTCGCGGATGGGAGGGCATCTGTCTGCCATTCACCGTTGAGTCTTATACCCACGAGAACCATGGTACTATTGCTCCGTTCCACAATAACGCTAGCAATTATCACTTCTGGCTGCACCAGATGACAGATCAGGGTATGGATAATGCTACAACCATCGAGGCTAACAAGCCTTATATCATCAGTATGCCTAACAGCGATGCTTACCCAGAGGCTTACAACCAAGCCGGCAAGGTGACATTCGCTGCAAGCAATGCGACTGTACCCGCTTCGGATAATAGCGCATATTGGTCGCCAGATGGCTCAATAGCACTAATGTCGACCTACCTGCGTATAGAACCATCTGAGTATATCTATGCCCTGAACGTAGGCAATGCTATTGAGAGTTATGCTGAGGGCAGTGTCTTTGTCAAGAACTATCGTGAGGTTCGCCCATTTGAGGCTTACACCTTCCATGAGCAAAACCAGGGTGCAGGCGCTCGCTTCATCAGTCTATCTAGTCTGTTTGGTGGCGAGGGCACAACAGGCATAATTGACGTAATAACAGTGCCTGACGGCGATACTTGGTACGACATGAATGGCAGACGACTGCAGAGCAAGCCTGTTCGCCAAGGTATCTACATCAAGAACGGCAAGAAGATTGTAGTAAAGTAACAATTTCATAAATTTTGTAAAAACTACTCAACACCTCACTCGAATGTGCCAAAAGCCTTATGTACAAAGGATTTGCACAGAGTGAGGTGTTTGTTGAACATCTCACTCAACTACTCACTTGACATCTCATGAGGTGATCTTGAGATGTTGAGTGAGGTGTTTGCAAAACACCTCACGTGGCTGAAACGCTTTGTGGCAAAGGGTTTCAGAGCATTCGAGTGAGGTGTTGAGATGTTTTGCAGAAAAATTGTAAAAATACATCTTGTGCCACAAGTAAGCTTACGACCAGTGCCCAGTCCTCCTACTAAAGGACTGCAGTCCTCTAACTGAAGGACTCGAGTCCTCTAGTAGGAGGACTGGAGTGCGCATTAAAGGAACTGCCAGCTCCCATTAAAGGGCGCTGGCAGCTATTGGTTAGGGCCTATCGCAGAAGAACTACTATCTCCTCTTAGTAGTCTTCTTAGTAGTAGTCGTAGTTGTAGCGGGACGTGGAGTCTTGTCAACGTAAGGTATCTGATTCATCAGCACCCAGGCACTCTCGTAGACGTAGTTCTTTAGGTTGGCTGGATAATCAGTACTCTCAGCCAGGAACTTCTGGATCTCTGTCTTAGCCTCAGCACTTCGATGATTAGAAATCAGAGTGCGAGTCCAGCGACCTGGGAATGCAAGACTGTTAGTTTTCTGAATCTCTGGCAAGGCCTTAAGTCCCTCAACCAGATATACGTTGCTCTGTGGTTCGAACACATCAGAGTTCAACAGGCGCAGGGCATTCAGCGCCCATGTCTCGTTTACACGATTCTCGGCCTTTAGCAGATCCTTGAACACTTCCTCACGGGCTGAAGCAATGGGATGTGTGGCCTTGCTCACAAAGTCGAACTCCTGGCGCAATTCCTCATTGCCTGACTTTATAATACGATCGCGCTCCTTGTCGAGAATGGCCTGACGACGATCAGGACGGATGATGGCCAGTCGATAGGCTATCTCCATATAGTCGTGCTCATCAAGCACGTCCTCGTTATGACGATCAAGGATAGTCTGAAGCTTATCCAGCACCTCAGGTGAAATGGCGCTTGTGCCAAGCTTGCGCAGTACCAACTGGCGGCACTCCTTGGTTCTGTTCTCGCCCAACAGGTCCATAATCACCAGTTCGAGGGTGTAACGCTGTTGCAGAGTAAGGTCGGAAGCAATCTTGTGCATCTGATTGATGGCAGTCTCCATAATCAGCGGATTTTTCTCGCGGCCAAGGAAGCGGAACAGCTCGCCAAAGTGAGAAGGAGTCAACTTGCCCTGCAGATAGTTATCGTGGATAAGATTAAGTAATGTATAACGGTTCAGATCGTTGCGAGTGATGATAAGACGTGTGGGCAGTGTCTGAACGTAGTGGTCGTCGAGTGTGAATCGACCATATCCGCGACCATCCTGATTGGGGACGATAAAGGCTGGAGCGCCTCCAGAATATTTGAATGTCATAGTAGGCTGCAGCATATCGACCTTGATGATCTGCGATTTGCCAAGATTGCTGATAACCTTCATTTCGAACTTCTGTCGCCAGCACAGGCCGCGTCCGTAAGGGTCGCTCTGCTTTACGACTACATTGCCATTCTGATATGTACAGGTAATGACGGGCATACCCTTCTGCTTTACCCACACATCGCTGAACTGACGAACGCCAGCGCCAGGAGCTTGCTTTTCGAGTGTTTCTACTATCTGGTCCCAGTTAATCTTGCCCATATAGTGGTCGCGCAAGCATTGCTGCAGTCCTTTCTGCATAACGTCAGCGCCCATCACGTCCTCCATCATACGCATCATCACAGGCCCCTTGCAATAGTTGATGTGATCGTGGAACAGCACAGGATCATGAGGATTAGCATACTCGCCTGCAAGCGGGTGGCTACCCTCAGTACGGTCCAGCGACATCGCATCGCGCAGATAGGTATTAATGAAGTTCACCTCTACCTCATCCTTCTTATACTGACTACGGGTAATCTTGGCTGCCATAAAGTTGGCCAGAAGCTCCTTAGCCCAAGGCTCCTCAACGCCTACGATATTACCAAACCAGATGTGAGATGTTTCGTGGGCGATAAGCTCTGTGCGCTTTAGCAGATCTTCCTTAGATGGCTTTTTGCCTAGGAAGATGGCCTTATCGCTGAAGGCGATAGAACCGCGGCGCTCAAGTCCGCCAAGTTGCATACTGGGGAGGATATAGATTACGAACTCTTTATTGTATGGGTTGTCGATGCCAGTATAGCCTTCCATCCACTTCATCGACTTGGCCACCTCCTTGAACACCTGATCTACCTGAGCTGCCTTGGCAGGATCAGCCTCAGAATAGAGCACACGCAGGTTGCGACCATCGATATCCGAAGTCTTCTCTTCGAACTTGCCTGCAACGAACATATAACTTGAAGGAGACATTTTTTCGGCCATATCTACAGTTACCGATTTCCATCCTGCAGGAGCATTGATGGTAGTCTGGTACTGAGCAAGCATTTCGGCATCGTCGAAACATGGGAACAGGGCGCGACCCTCATCGGCCTGAACCTGGGTGTAAACCACATTGCCAGTATGCGACAAAGCCTTTTCCTGACTGGTAAAGTCGATGACAACCTTGTTGGTGGTACCAGCCTTAAACATCTTGGCAGGGATGATTATCTGATCGTTCACCACCTTTACATTGGCTTTCTTAGCCTTTTTCTTGTTGGCTTTATATACTGTCACAGAGCCAGGAGTGCCCTGAAAATCAAGCACTACATCCTGTTTTGTTCTTAAGTCGAAAGTGATTGCAGCCTCTCCTGAAACCTTATCCGAAGGATTATCTGGAATATTAAACGTCAGCTGATAAAGTATTCCGTTGATGTTACCCTTTCGATTATCTATCTGGGCACTAACGCTAAGCGCAACAATACTAAGCACCAATACTAATAGACCTCTAACTGTTTTCATGTACACATTCATTTTGATTTCTGTTTGCAAATATAAGCAAAATACGGCGAACTACAATATAATTCACCAAATATTTTTGTTTGGTGGACAAAAAAGATGCATTCGTCTACCCGTTGACGGATGGACGAAGGCTATCGATTCGGCCTGCAGATATAGGCGGTCGGACTTATGTCCGTACAGCTCATCTCCTACTATCGGACATCCCAGTCCCTCCTGATGTGCGCAATGCATACGTAACTGATGGGTTCGACCTGTATGGGGATAGAGGGCAATTTTTGCAAAGGGCTTGCCGTTGCGAAATTCGCGCTCTAGTACTCTGTATTCTGTGATGGCTCGCTTGCCGTGCTCATGATCTACTATCTGACGAGGACGATTAAGCGGATCGCTGCTAAGCGGAAGATCGATGACGCCATGATCAGCACTGATTTCGCCTTCAACCACAGCCACATATTTCTTCTTGATGATGCGAGCGGCAAACTGGTCCTGCAAATGATGATAGGCCTCAGCAGTCTTAGCCACAAGCATAATGCCCGATGTGAGCAGGTCGAGACGATGAGGAAGCATAGACTCAGGCCATCGCTCCTTGGCCCATGTGGCTACAGAGTAATCATCGGACTTGCCTGGAACACTCAGCATTCCTGACGGCTTGTAAACTGCAGCAATGGCATCATCCTCGTAGATTATCTCGATGCCCTGATGCAGGAATCCTGACTGTTCTGGGTCTGGATCGACATCGAGTCCCTGCAGCATCCAAGTAAGTACAGGTTTGCATTTCCCTCGACAAGCAGGATAGAACTCGCCATGATGACGAATCTCGCTGGCAGGCGATGGTCCCCACCAGAATTCGGCCATACAAACGGGCTTTAGCTGGTGCTGATAGGCATATTGCAACAGCTTTGGAGCACAGCAATCGCCTGTGCCGCCTGGAGGTAAGGGGAATTTCTTCTGTATCTTGGGATTCTGGTGATAGTCGCGCCAAATCTCAACCAGGTCACGACTATCGCCATTGGCATTAAGCATGCGATACTGGCGAAAGAGCCAGAGTTGAAGGTCTTGCGACATCTGGCGATTCAGGTGTTGGGGGGCGGGTGATGTGTGTTGGTTGAGTTCTGATATTTCGCGCTCCTTCTGCTTAAAATAGCCATCGGGCTGTTGAGCATCAAAAACGGGCGGAACAAAGTATTCCCAATCGTTTCGACCACAGAGCAATCCTGAATATGCAGCAAGGAATCCTAGCTGGCCCTCAGAATCTTCTGCCACCAACACACCAAACATCTTACTTTCAGATGGAGCAATCCTTTCTATCTCTGCCTTGACTTCATCGCAGGCCAACAGGCACAGTGGATGAGGTTCGTAGCAGAAAGGCCAAGTGAACCGTTCTGGTTTTGCTATGCTGGTATGCAGAGGGTGGAACCTCATAGCAGGTCGAGGCATTTTTCTACTGGGATACCACGATTCTTGTCGTCAGTATCCTTATAGCGCTCAATCATACGGAAAACAGTATCCATAGCGGTACGAGTGCTAGTCTTAAGACTCTCGCCATTAAGCAGATGACCTATCAGTACGGCCGAGAAAATATCGCCAGTGCCGTGGAACAATCCTGGTATCTCGTGATATTCCAGGTGAAAATAGCTATCATCGAAGTGATTATAGCCCACCACAGCATTACGTCCATCAACCTTACAACTGGTAATCAGTGCCGACTTAGTACCTATCTTGCGAAGTTCGTCGAGCAGGTCGCCAGCCTCTTCCCAAGTTATGCCCTCCATCTTGATGGAGGTATTAGTAAGATAGCAAGCCTCTGTATAATTAGGAAAAGTGAGATGAGCCACAGATACCATCTCGCGCATCAGTTCAACCTGGCGCTCTGTCATTCCGTTATAGAGTCGTCCGCCATCACCAAGTATTGGGTCGACAAACACGGTTGTGCCCTGTTCACCCTGCTCCTTGCAATATCCTGCCACAAGTTTGGCTTGTTCGTCGCTAAACATCAGTCCTGTACAGATGGCGTCGAAACCGAATCCCAATTCCTTCCATACAGGCAGTGTTCCACGGATGTACTCTGTGGTATCTTGTATGTTGAACTTACCATAGTCGAGGGTGTTTGACACAAGTGCAGTAGGCAAACTATAGGTTGGAATGCCCAGGTAGGACAGGATAGGAAGCATGGCACCCATGCCAACCTTTCCGTAGCCCACAACGTCGTTAATTAACAATATCTGTTTCATTTCGGGTGCAAAGGTACTACTTTTTTAAATAAGGTAGTAAGAGTTTCACAGATTTTTTGTAATTTTGCAGCCACTTTTATGAATAATCAGATTGAATCGCCGATATTGGCGCTACAGAAACAGAGGCAACTGCTCCAGATGGAGTACGAGGCCGAGAAAGAGGAATTTCGCGAGCAGACAGAGAAGATGGGACTGCAGCGAAAGATAAAACGTGGTGATGTGTGGTACCCACTCACCATGGGCAAGACCTATTACAACTCGTTGAATCAGAGAGTGATAGAGGTTTTTCGCGAGACTGAAGAGGAAGAGATAGAGCACAACTTTGAATATGGCAAACCAGTGGTATTCTTCAGCGTGGATGCCGAAAACAAGATATCATATTTCAAGCTAACGGCCAGCGTAAGCTATGTGGATGGCGACAGGATGGTGATAAGCGTGCCTGATAACGGCCAACTAATCGATGTGCAGAGTGCCGATCGTGTTGGTGTACAACTTTTCTTCGATGAGACCAGTTATAAGATGATGTTCGCCGCTCTCGACAAGGTAATCGGCGCCAAAGGCCGACTGGCTTATCTGCGCGACCTATTTTATAATAAGGTGAAGGCCGAGACTTTCAGTTTTAATCCTTTACACTTCCCCTATCTTAATGCAACTCAGGAGGAAGCTGTAAACAAGGTGCTTAGAGCCAAGGATGTGGCCATAGTTCATGGACCTCCAGGAACAGGAAAGACTACAACACTAGTAGAAGCAATCTACGAAACACTGCGACGCGAAAGCCAGGTATTGGTTTGCGCTCAGAGTAATATGGCTGTAGACTGGATATCAGAGAAGCTGGTTGACCGTGGTGTTAACGTATTAAGAATAGGTAATCCCACGCGCGTGAACGACAAGATGCTGTCGTTTACCTACGAACGACGTTTCGAGGCGCATCCTGACTACGAGATGCTATGGGCTCTGCGAAAAGCCATACGCGAAGTAAAGGCTAACAGAAAGAAGGGCGACCAGAAGTTCCACCAGAAGGTAGAACGACTGAAGGAGCGAGCTACAGAACTGGAGCTGCGCATCAGGAACGAACTGTTCAGCGAGGCGAGAGTTATCGCCTGCACACTGGTAGGATCGACAAGTCATCTGCTAGACGGGCAGAAGTTTGGCACACTCTTCATCGACGAGGCCGCACAAGCCCTCGAAGCCGCATGTTGGATACCAATACGCAGAGTGTCGAGAGTAATTCTGGCAGGCGACCACTGCCAGTTGCCACCAACCGTAAAGAGCTACGAGGCACTGAAGGCTGGACTGGGCAAGACATTGATGGAGCGCATAGTTGAGAATAAGCCAGAAGTGGTGACACTGCTCAAGATGCAGTACCGCATGAACGAGGAGATAATGCGATTCTCGAGCGACTGGTTCTACAATAATCAGGTGGAGAGTGCACCAGACGTAAAGTATCGCAGCATTCTCGACTTGGATATCCCAATGTCGTGGATAGACACATCGCAGTTCGACTTCCCAGAAGATAGCGGAATATCATTCAAGGAGGAGTTTGTAGGCGAGAGTTTCGGTCGTATCAACAAGGCCGAAGCAGAACTCACCATGCTTGCCCTTCAACAGTACTTCGAGAAGATAGGCAAGGAGCGAATACTGAACGAGCGCATAGACGTAGGCGTAATATCGCCTTACAGAGCCCAAGTACAATATCTGCGCCAGCAACTAAAAAAACGTGAATTCTTCAAGCCCTATCGCGGATTGATAAGTGTGAACACTGTCGACGGATTCCAGGGACAGGAGCGCGATGTGATAATGATATCGCTGGTGCGATCTAACGACGACGGACAGATAGGTTTCCTCCGCGATTTGCGACGTATGAACGTGGCAATAACCCGTGCCCGCATGAAGCTGATTATCCTTGGCGACGCCTCTACCCTTACCCGTCATCCGTTCTATAAGAAGTTGTACGAATATATCGATGCACTCTAAAAAAACTTTATAAATGTTTGTGAGTTTCGTAAAAATATATTAATTTTGCAGCGATGATTAAGATAAAGAGAGTTGAAACCAAGCGTGAACTGAAGCAGTTCGTACAGTTCTATTACGACCTCTACAGGGGTTGCGACAGCGCCGTGCCATATCTCTTTTCTGACGAGATGTCAACACTTCGCCGCGACAAGAATCCTTCGTTCGAATGCTGTGAAGCAGAATATTTTTTGGCATATAAGGATGGTGATATTGTGGGCCGAGTGGCTGCAATCATCAACCATCGCGCCAACGAGCGCTGGAACTGCCACCAGGTCAGATTCGGCTGGTTCGACTTTATCGACGACCCTGAAGTTAGCAAGGCATTGCTGAAAGCAGTCGAAGATTGGGGTAAGGCCAAGAGCATGACTGAGATTGCCGGCCCATTAGGCTTTATCGATACCGACCGCGAAGGAATGCTGATAGATGGTTTCGACCAGTTGGGCACTATGTACATCAACTACAACTATCCTTATTACCCCAAGCATATTGAGGCTATCGACGGATTCAATAAGGATAATGATTACGTAGAGTGTAAGGTAAAAGTGCCCGAAGTAGTGCCCGATAAGTTTGCTAAAATCACTGAGATGGTTCGCAAGCGCTATGGGCTTAGGGTGCACAAGTTTACTCGCAAAGAGTTGGTTAGCGAAGGTTGGGGACGCGAGGTATTCCACCTGCTCAATGCCACCTATAAGGATCTGTACGGATTCTCTGAACTCTCTCAGCGTCAGATAGATAAGCTAGTAAATGATTATATCAAAATAGCCGACCTGAATCTTGTCACTGGTATCATGGATGGCGACAAGATGGTGGGTTTTGGTGTTACATTCCCCTCGTTCTCACGCACTCTGCAGCGTACTCGCGACGGGCGATTCCTGCCATTCGGATGGTGGGAACTGCTTAAGACACTGAAATGGCATAATACCGATACAGTAGACTTGCTATTGATAGGTGTATTACCAGAGTATCGCGGCAAGGGCGCCAATGCACTTATCTTCGACGATCTTATCCGTCAGTTCCAGTGCTATGGCTTTAAGTGGGCAGAGACTGGACCACAGATGGAGTCGAACGAGGGTGTACTCTCGCAGTGGCAGTATCTTGAGGCCACTATTCATCGTCGTCATCGTTGTTATCGTAAAAAGTTATAATTATGGATATACCCCTTGAGTTCATATTGCGCATCTTCGTAGCAGCATTGCTTGGAGGCGCTATCGGATTGGAGCGTGAGTATCGTGCCAAAGAAGCCGGACTGCGCACACACTTCCTTGTGGCTTTAGGATCAGCCTTGTTTATGGTTGTTTCGGCCTATGGTTTCGAAGGAGCCATGCATACGCCTGAGCACCGTTGGGATGTATCGCGAGTAGCCGCTCAGGTAGTTTCTGGTATCGGTTTTATTGGTGCTGGAACCATCATATTCCATAAAAGCGAGAATGTGGTTCGCGGACTTACTACAGCAGCAGGACTATGGGTTACAGCTGCAATCGGACTGGCCTGCGGAGGTGGAATGTATATCCTGTCAATAGCATCTACAGTGCTAGTGCTGGTAGGACTTGAGGCATTCAACTTTATACTTCGTAAGATAGATAAACACAAGAAATAAATAAACCCCTCGTGATTGTCGAGGGGTTTATTGTTTGTTTACTTAAAAATCTTCTGTGCAAACATTGTGAGATATATTCTCCAGTTGCGCCAGATGTGACCACCATCAGTCTCTACATATTCATATTTATAACCCTTGCTGTCCCAGTAGTTGCGCAGGTCGACTGTGCTCTGATACAGGAAGTCAGTCTTACCCATACCCATCCAATAGAGCTTTGGTTTGCTGCCGAAGAGCTTAGCGCTCTGCTGTGCAAAATTTGGGTCGTTCTCAATCTGCTTAGCAAATGAATCCTGGTAACCGCCATTAGCTAAGTGCAAACCTGCTGAGAACAGTCCGAAATAGTCGAACTTATTAGGATAGAGCAGACTTACGTGGAATGTGTGTCCACCACCCATTGACAAGCCACAGATAGCTCTGTGCGAACGATCCTTGAGAGTGCGATAGTTAGCATCTACATAGTTAACGATATCCATAAAGCTCTCTGGGATAGAGGCTGCAGCAGGAGCAGTTGGACCAGTACCGCTGTCGCGGAAACCTGGAGTGTACATACCCCATGACCACTCGCCAGGAGCAGCCTGACAGTTAGGATTACCGTTAGGCATAACTACAATCATTGGCTTGGCCTTGCCAGTAGCAATCAGATTGTCGAGGATCTGTGCGGCGCGACCCAACTCGCTCCAAGCATTCTCATCACCACCAGCACCATGCAGAAGGTAGAGCACTGGATACTTGCCACCCTTGTCGTAACCAGCAGGAGTATATATGGTCATACGACGCTGCATCTTCAGTGTTGGACTGTTGTACCAAACCTTGCTCAGGTTTCCGTGAGGAACCTCGTTTACCTTGTACAGATCGCCCTTGTCGCCCTTCTGGTCACTAACGATAAAAATGTTGGTGAACGATACGATATCGCGATTTACATAGATGTTAGCAGGGTCTTTTACACCAGTCATACCATCGATATTGAATGTATAGCTATACATCTCAGGGGCCAACTTATCGGTAGTGTAGCTCCATACGCCATTCTTGCCTTCCTTCAGCTGAGCTACTCCTGGAGCATCATACTTACCATAGCCAGGAATCTCGATAGGCTGTGTGGGCAGAAAGTCGCCTGTAACCTCAACCTTAACAGCCTTTGGGGCAAAGAGGTTAAATGTTACTGTTCCGTCGGCATTAACCACGGGTGATTGAACACTGGCACTGTTGAAGAGTTTCTCCTGTGCCTGAGCGCCAACGCAGCACATAGCTGCCAGCGCCATAGTCAAAATTACTTTTTTCATACGTTTTAATTATTCATTATTTAGTTAATCATTTAAATATTCTCTGTGCCAATTGGTGCAGGTTGTTGCGCCAAGTATACCAAGTGTGTCCGCCAGGGGCTGTGTAGTACTCATACTTGATACCAACGGCATCAAACAGTTTCAATGTGGCCAATCCATTCTGATATGCAATATCCTCAGGATCTCCCTGGGTGAATACCAGTTGACGAACATTCTTCTTGATTCCTGCGGCAGCCTTGTTAAGGCGCTGACGATATCTCTCGAACTGCATCATGATCGAAAAAAACTGTTTCATTATCTCTTGAGTAGGTTAAGTTTTACGTTTGGTTTCATTACGTTGTTCACCTTCTTGGTCCAAGCCTTCACATTAGCTGAAGCCTTAGCCTCAACGTCGCTGGCCGATGAACAGATAAGGAAGTCGTAACGTCCTGCATCAGTCTTCCAAGCCGATGCCTTCTCGTTGAACGATGCCAGATCCTCAGCCTTAACTGTCATTGTTACGGTCTCAGTCTGTCCAGGCTGCAGCAGACGAGTCTTCGCATAGTTGCGCAGCTCCTTCTCTGGCTTGTTCATCTTCTTGCTGTTTGGTGCTGCCACAAAGAGCTCTACAACGTTGCGGCCAGCCTTCTTGCCAGTATTTTTTACGTCTACCTTAACGGTATAAACACCGTTTGCCTCGCTTACACTCATGTTAGTGTAGCTGAATGTGGTGTAACTCAGACCGAATCCGAATGGATAAGCCACTGCCTTGCCAAAGCTGTCAAAGTAGCGATAGCCTACGTAGATATCCTCCTCGTAGTTGGTATAGTCGATATTGGCCTGAGGTTTACGCTCTTTTGGAGCCTGATCCTTATTATAACCCCACATAAACATTGCACCAAGAGTCTTGTCGTCAACATTGCTGGGGAAGTTCTTGTCGGCATAAGCGTCGCCGTACTTATTCTGGAATGTCATTGGCAATTTACCGCTTGGGTTAACTTTGCCAGAAAGCACATCAGCTACACTAAAGCCACTCTCCTGTCCACCCTGCCATGTGCAAACCAAGGCGTCAATCTGATTCTGCCATGAGGCAACATCGATAGGGCTGCAGATGTCGAGCAATACCACTACCTGCTTGCCCTTGGCGTGATAAGCCTCGCTTACGGCCTTTATCAGTTTAGCCTCACCCTCCTTCAAATAGAAATCGGTCTCGCTGCGATCAGCAGCCTCACCACTCTTACGACCCAGTGAGATGATGGCCACATCACTACCATTGATTGCAGCATTCAACTCATCGGCTGTAAACTGCTTCTCCTCTGCGCGTGCTGGAGGTGTCAGCGAGAATGGTGGACGACCGTTGGGGAACAAACGCTTTTCCTCGGCAGCGATATGCTGGGTATAGGTGCCGATAAGAGGCTTGTAAACCTCGTATCCAGCCGAACGCAAACCCTCAACGAGCGATACTGTGTAATGACCTACACTAGTGCCTCCAAAACCAGAACCACCTGAAATCCAATCATAGCTGGTGCAACCAAACAGAGCTACACGCTTGCCTGTAAGAGGCAGAATGCCACTGTTCTTGAGCAACACGATACCATCGGCACCAACCTGGCGAACCACCTGGGCATGAGCCTTAAGATTAGGCTCGTTGCTATATTTATATCCTTTAAAGTTGTGAGTCTTTACCACATATTCTAATATACGCTTCACGTTGGCGTCGAGCACCTCCATAGGCAGTTTTCCACTCTTAGCAGCCTCGAGTATTGCCTTATACTGCTTGTCCTGACCGGGCTGAAGCATATCGTTGCCTGCCAGCATAGCTGCTACAGCATCATCGCCAGCATTCCAGTCGCTTACAAACATACCCTTCCAGCCCCACTCGTCGCGCACGATGGTGGTAAGCAGTTCGCGGTTCTGCAAGGCGTATGGACCGTTAAGTTTGTTATACGATGTCATAATGGTCCAAGGATTGCTCTCCTTAACCATTATCTCAAAAGCCTTAAGATAAATCTCGCGCAGAGCACGCTGAGATACCTGCGAGATGTTGTTATTGCGGTTTGTTTCCTGATTGTTGGCCACAAAATGCTTTGGACAAGCAGCTGTACCCTCACTCTGCACACCTTTCACATATCCTGCGGCGATAGTACCTGAGAGGTATGGATCCTCTGAGTAGTACTCGTGATTACGTCCGCACAGCGGGTTACGGATAAGGTTCATAGCAGGCGACAGGATCCAGTCGAGACCGAACTCGCGCACCTCGTTGCCGATGCCCTGTCCAACCTTGAATGCTGCCTCGCGATCCCAAGTAGAAGCGAGAGTCATCGAAGCCACAAAGTCGGTAGGATAATAATCATTATGATCCCACACACGTGTAGCGTTCATACGCAACCCCTGCTGAGAATCGGCACAATAAGTCTCTGGTATACCAAGGCGGCCAACAGAGAATGTACTACCAGCTGTGCCAGGGAATTTAGCATCGTCGTTGAAATGCATGCCGCGTCCCAGCACCAAGTGGCACTTTTCCTCGAGGGTCAACGCCTTAACAACCTCGTCGATGTTTTCTGCCCTAAGTTGCTGGGCCGACACGCTTGCGCTGTAGCCGAATGATGTTGCTACAGCTATCACAACCAAACTAATCTGATGAAACGAAATTTTCATTGTTCTTAATTATACTTTTTAGTTACTATTTGATTCTGGTTTCTGGGTGCAAAATTACAAATCGTCCACAAAAAAGCCTTTCTGCTACGTCCGTTTAATTTTCATTGTTGTTCAAAAAAGTCTAATTGTTTTCTGATTTGTTCAAAACCTTTCGTTTTTGTTCAAAAAAGCAGGGATTCTAGTTCCCTGCCTTTCCTATCTTAAAGATTAT
>JAEEGG010000727.1_pt1 | contig 96661 bp, 89 predicted proteins | sample 9134161 | NCBI WGS metagenome assembly JAEEGG01 (sample SAMN16246543, study PRJNA631951) | gut metagenome | biome: gut microbiome; feature: rumen; material: CR-attached | host: Bos | place: Iran: Karaj | collected 2018-10
TAATAATGTATCATATTACAGAAGAATAGAAAATGATTAAAATATGAAGAGATTTTATTGTATGATGATTTGTTTGGCACTTACTATAGAATTTTATGCACAAACATTCAATCGTCAAGAGAACTTAAATATAACAATTCAAAATGACACCATGCGAAAACTCCACAGCTATTATGACAATAGTAAATTCTCTTGGAGTAAAAGTCATGCATATCGAACTTGCAGGTGAACAAGGCTCAAGAACAATAGACCTGCGTGATATGCCGGTTGGAGTTTACAGCTATATCGTCAGATGCGGTGAATATATACAAAACGGGAAAGTTATGATAGTATCAAAGTGATTTTTTTACTAAAGTTATGGTTTGGGGGCAAAATTATTATCTTTGCAAAAAATATCTAAAATGTTAAAACTATGAAAAAAAATGTATTGAACCAATTGTTGGTCATGATGGCGTTGCTGCTTGTTTCAGGAATAATTGAAGCGCAAAACAACATATTGCTTCTGGAAGAGGGAAAGCGATGGAATGTGGTTTTTAGAGATGTGTGGATACCACCACAACCTCAAAGATTCACCACGCATTGTTATAAGCTGGAAGGTGATGTGACTTGGAATGGAGTTACATACAAAATCATGTATAGTACATTATATGAGAATCTAAGTAATTATAACTATCAAATTGCGTTGAGAGAAGATGCTGAAGGGAAGGTCTATAGCCGATACTCTTCGTCTTCTGATGAAACTCTTCTCTATGACTTCTCTTTGCAACCCAATGATTCAATCCATATTCATGGGGCATCAGAGTATCTGATTCTGGAGGATGTTCACGATACTGTTATTGGAGATGTGACTCGTAAAAAATTTACTTTTAATTATTCAAATCATAACTATGAGAAAGAGATATGGGTGGAGGGTATCGGAAGTGAATATGGCATCTTGAATCCAGGTGCGTTAGCTGTGGAAGGATATTCATCTTTTTTACTATGTTCTTATGATAATGAGGACTTGGTTTGGCAAAATGCTGAGTTCAATACATGCTTTTACACAAATTGGGATTATGATGTGATTCCTGAGTCCGAGATTTATGACATAGAATTATACCCTAATCCATTGGAAAATATAATCAATATAGGTTTGGCTGATTATATGAACTGTCAACTTATCGAGATCTACGCCATCGACGGCCGCTTATTGCATTCTCAAAGCTCGAATTTTGAGACCGTGGACATGTCAAACCTCGAATCGGGCATATATATAATAAAGGTGCGTCTGGCCGACGGCAGGGAGTTTGCAGAAAGAATCGTGAAGGAATAATGTTAAGGGTGTTAATCACATCGGCTTAAACACTAACTTATTATCACGTATTTCCCTTTCATGTAAGTAATTGTATATCTTACGGTTAATCATTTGTTAATGCTTTTTTCCAACTTTAGTGGTTAAAACATCTTTTCAACAATCTGCTCGATGCTGATTCCTTCAGCTTGGGCGGTATAGTTACGGACGAGGCGGTGTCGGAGTACTGGCACCGCTACTTTTTTCACGTCTTCGATGTCGGGCGAGAACTTGCCGCTCATCAGGGCGTTGGCTTTGGCACCGATGATGAGGTATTGAGAGGCACGCGGACCGGCACCCCAGCTGAGATATTTGTCGGCCCATTCGTGAGCGCGCCCGGTGCCAGGACGTGTCTTGGAGACGAGATTGACAGCGTATTCGTAAACGTTGTCAGGCACAGGCACACGACGCACGAGCTGCTGGAAATAAAGTATCTCATCAGCATTCATCACAGCCTCTACTTTGTTGGTGTTGGCGGCTGTGGTGCTCTTCACGACGGCTATTTCCTCTTCATAAGTAGGATAATCGAGCATGAGGTTGAACATGAAACGGTCGAGCTGCGCCTCAGGGAGCGGATAGGTGCCTTCCTGCTCGATAGGGTTCTGCGTGGCAAGCACGAAGAAAGGCTCGCTCAGCTTGTAGGTCTTGCCCGATACTGTGACGTTTTTCTCCTGCATCGCCTCAAGCAAGGCTGCCTGGGTCTTTGGAGGCGTACGGTTGATCTCATCAGCAAGGATGATGTTGGCAAACACAGGGCCCTTCACGAACTTGAACTGTCGCGACTCATCCAAAATCTCGGTACCGACGATGTCGGACGGCATCAGGTCGGGAGTGAACTGAATACGGTTGAAAGTCAAGCCCAGTGCCTGTCCTATTGTATTGATTAACAATGTCTTGGCAAGACCAGGAACACCCACCAGGAGCACGTGGCCTTGGCAGAATATCGACAAAATGGTATCGTGAATCACCTCGTTTTGGCCGATGATGACTTTTCCAATCTCTTTTTTCAGTGATTCGTATTTATTTACGAGGGCTTTTGCGCCGTCAACGTCGTTGTTATACATGTTTATTGTTTAATGTTCCAGTCGAATTGAAAATCACAGTCCTGATAATCCTCGCAGATTTTTACGTATGCTTTTGTTGACTTCGCCTTGATCCATTTGTTGATGGCATCTTGGCGTTGTTTCTGCATCGTCCATTGCTGGATGAGTGCGTAGTCGTCTTTGAGGTTTGCCTTATGTGGTGTGGTTTTCTTTTTTATTATCAGTAATCTGTAGGCGTCTTTGCCGTCGCTTGTCTTCATCGGCACCGGGTCGCTCACCTCACCCACTTGCAGGCGGTTTATCACCACCGACACCTGTTGGTCGAGGTCTTCGGCGTTGAACAGTGTGCTTCCGTCGATTTCGTTGACGAGCAGTCCGCCGTTCACCTTGTCGGCTTCGTCGCTGTATGTCTTCACTGCCTCGTCGAAGGTGATGCTGTCGTTTCTGATAAGGCCTGCAATATGATCGAGCTCGTCGTATGCCTGCTGCAGTGCCTCTGGCGACACTTTCAGGGTACGCAAGATATGACGCACGTTGATATAGTCGCCGCGGCGTTCGATGAGCTGTATGATATGGAAACCATATTCTGTTTCGATGACTTCCGATATCTCGCCTTCTTTCAGTGCGAATGCCGCCGCCTCAAACTCCGGCACGTAGTCGCCACGTCCTTGGAATCCCAGCTCGCCGCCTTTGGTGGCTGAGCCCGGGTCTTCGGAGTAGATACGCGCCAAGGTGGAGAAGCGTTCGCCTTTCAGGATACGGGCACGGATGTTGTAGAGCTCGTCTTTCACTGCCAGTTTCTCGTCGAGGGTGATTGGCGGTTTCTTCACCAGCTCCGCAATCTCATACTGTGCGCTGACCATAGGTATGGAGTCTCTCGGGATGCTGCGGTAAAAGTCACGCACATCGCTCGGTGTGGCACTCACGCCCGACACTATCGAACGCTGCACCTCCTCCATCAACTGCTTCTCTTTCAGTTGTTTATGGAGGTCGTCACGTATCTCGGCGATGTTTTTGTCATAATATTTCTCAAGTTTCTCGATTGAGCCAAGCTGACTGACATAATAACGCACATAACGCTCCACTTCCGAGTCGATTTGTTCGTCGGTGACGGAGATACTGTCGAGTTCGGCCTGGTTAAGCATCAGCTTACGGAAAAGCAGGTCTTCCAAAATCTCGCATCTGATGCTTGAGGCGCTTCCTTTGACGCCGCCTTGCAGACGGTATTGCAGATACTGCTCCTCGATTTCTGACTGCAGAATGATATTGCTGCCAACCACGGCGACCACCTTGTCGATGACCTGCTGCTGTTGTGCGTAACCAATTGTATTACATATTGTTACAATAGCAATTATGGCAAAAATCCTTTTCAGCTTCATGATAAATTCTAATAAATTACAAATATATTGTCTTTAACGGCTTTGTTGTAAAGATTGTTGTTCATCTTATCTAAAAGTGCTTTTTTTCTGGCATTCAAGATGATATAACGCACCGCATCCCTGTCGAGTTCATGTGTCGGGTTGTTTTGTTCGATATACCTTGATATTTCCCTTTCCGAGACGACAGTGTCGAGGTTCTGTTCCACGTATTGTGTCTCGTACTTATAGATTATCAATGAGTTACGATAATTTTCAACCTGTCTTGAGAAGTTGAGTTCCGATTCCTCGAAGGCGGCTTCCGCCTGATGCAACAACAGCTGTTGACGAATCCAGTTGTCAATGAAGGCTTTTGTTCGGACTATGCTGTCGGAACGGCTGATACCTTCATACACAACGTCTTGTAAGTCGGATTGATACAATACCTTATCGTAGATGGCGGCGACTGGTTTTTCGTCGCTGTCATCTGAGTTCTGGCAAGATGATAATGCCAGGACAATAACGAATCCGATTACAAATCTTAATAATTTCATAATTATGATGAACGCACGCAGTGTGTCCTTACACTAATAACATTTTTTTACTTTTTCGAGGGTTTTCTCGTTGACTGTCACCGGGTATTTTGCCTTAAGCTCGTTGAGCCAGTCTTCTTCCAGTTGTTGCTGATAAGCCGAGATTACCAGGCCTTTTGCTTCGTTGAGTGTCTTCGGCTCAGGGTCGCGCACTTCGAGGACTCTCACTATCTTTGTCGTTTTGTCGACTGTTGAAGGGATGACGCGTAATTCTCCGGCTTTCCATTCTGTTTCGTCGATATCGACATTGTCGCCATGCTGCCAATAGCGGATTTTCACCGAAACGCCTCTGATTTCTTCAGCTTTGAGGATGGCGCGTATCGAATCCATGCTGAGGTCGGTCTTTACGAGTTCTTCAACTCTTGCCACGTTTTCAGGATGGTTCACTGTGGCATAGACGGTTTTCAGGCGTTCGCCCCACATGTATTCATCCTTATGCGCATTATAGTAGTTCTCAAGTCCCACGGTGTCCTGTTCGGCTTTTTTCCACACTTCCTTGTCCATAAGGTCGAAGAGAAGTATGCCGTCGTGATATTCCTGGACGAGCAGCTTGAAGTCAGGATATTTTTCTTCCAGATGGGCGTCTTCATAAGCAAATGCTGAGCGTTTCAGATATTCATCATAAAGCTTGTAGGCGTATGAGCCCGCCGACATAAACGGCTGTTTCACTTGATTTTCCCGGATAAACTCCACGAAATCCGCGATAGTGTATTTCTGTTTGCCAAATTTGAAGAGCACTTTGCTGGTATCGACGCCTTCTGCCATGACGTAGTTACCTTCTTTCAAGGTGCTGTCGATTGTGGCGATGAATGCGTCTTTAACCTTGACATATTCTTTGAATTTGTTTTCTTTCTTGAAACGGTTCAGGACCACATCCTCGCTGACTTTGGCGCGCATGTCCTTTTCGACGCGTTTCTTGATGTTTTCGTGTTCATCCTCAATGTCTTTGACGCCTGAAGTGGCGATAAGTCGGATGATATGATAGCCGTAGTTTGTCTTCACCGGTTCTGAAATCTCCTTTGGCTGAAGCCCTTTGACCACGGTGATAAACTCAGACACTATCTGGTTTACTTTAAATGGTGACAGCAGACCTTCGTTAGCTGCGGAGCCTTTGTCGTCGGAATATTTTCTCACGATGACTTCCCAGTTTGAGCCGTCTTTTTTTATTTCGTTATAAACGTTGTATGCTTTAGCTTTCACTACGGAATCGGTTTTCTCAGGGTCGCTGTCGTTGACGGCCAGGAAGATATGGGCCGCTCTGATAGTGCCGCAAGCCGGTGTCTTGGAGTTGACTTTGATGATATGGTATCCGAAGTCGGAGCGCACTGGCAATGATATCTGGCCTTCTTTGGTGTTATAAGCGCCAGTCTCGAACGGATAAACCATATCAAACACTGTGAAATACCCCAGTTCTCCGCGGTTTCCTTTATAGAAGCGGCCGTTGACGGTGGTGTCGGACACTGATATGTCGTCGGATGTATCCTCTGCCACGTCGCCGAAGTTCTCCCCGTTGATGATACGTTTGCGGATCTCCATTGCGCGGTTGTAGGCTTTGAGGGTGTCGGCTGGCACGGCATTGACGTCGCATTTCACGAGGATATGCGCCGCGTTGATGTCCCAATGCATACGTTCGTATGCCTCTTCAATAAGCTGTTCGTTAGCTTCCTCGCTTGAGAAATAAGGCTTGGCGAGCTGTTCGCGATAGCTGTTATATTCCTTGACGAATTTCGGCATGGTGTCCATCTTAAGGTTCTCAGCCTCAATGACTTTCAACTTAAAGTTGACATACATGTCGAGATATTCGTCGACGCTTTTTTTGTCGATGACGTCGCTTTGGACGTTGTTTTTCTCATACACTCCCATAAACTCCCCTGCGGAGATGTTGTTGTCGCCCAAAGTTATCAAAGTCTTTGATTTCCAACCCTGTGCAAAGAGGAGTGCTGGTGTCAATGCTATTAAAAAAACTAATACTTTTTTCATATAATTACTTTTTGTATTTTTCTATCTTTCCAATCCGTCATTTCGACTGAACCTCGACCGAAGTGGAGAGGGTAATGGAGAAATCTCAAACAACTGATTCGGAACATTCAATGTCGGAGATTGCTCGACTACACTTCGTTCCGCACGAAATGACGAGTGTACACTATGCTTTTCTGCTGTAGTTCGGTGATTCCTGTGTTATTGTGATGTCGTGCGGATGGCTCTCGTTCATGCCCGATGCTGTGATCTTGATGAAGCGGGCGTTGTGGAGTTCCTCTATGGTGTGCGAGCCTGTGTAGCCCATGCCTGCGCGTAGTCCGCCTACCATCTGATATACCACTTCCGAGAGGCTTCCTTTGTAAGGTACGCGGCCTACGATGCCTTCCGGCACAAGTTTCTTGATGTCGTCTTCCATATCCTGGAAGTAACGGTCTTTCGAGCCATGCTGCATAGCCTCGAGTGAGCCCATGCCGCGGTATGTCTTGTATTTACGGCCTTCGAAGATGATGGTGTCGCCTGGTGACTCGTTGACTCCTGCGAACAGTGAGCCTGCCATGATTGTCGAGGCGCCTGCTGCGATGGCTTTCACGATGTCGCCTGTGTAACGGATGCCGCCGTCAGCGATGACAGGGATGCCGGTGCCTTTGAGGGCCTCAGAGACGTTGTAAACAGCTGTAAGCTGCGGGACGCCTATGCCTGCGATGATACGTGTGGTGCATATCGAGCCTGGTCCGATACCCACTTTGATGGCGTCGACATCGAGTTTGGCGAGGTCTTTGGCAGCCTCGGCTGTGGCGATGTTGCCGATGACGAGGTCGATGTTCGGGAACGCCTTGCGGAGTTCTTTTGTGACGTTGAACACGTTCTTTGAGTGGCCGTGTGCGGTGTCTACGACGATGGCGTCGACGCCAGCGTCGACGAGAGCCTGGGCGCGTTCCATGGTGTTGTAGGTGATACCCACGGCAGCGGCTACTCTAAGGCGGCCGTGCTCGTCTTTCGAGGCGTTAGGGCGTGCCTTGATTTTGATGATATCTTTGTAAGTGATAAGTCCGATAAGATGGTTGTGCTTGTCGACGACAGGCAGCTTCTCTATTTTATGCTCCTGAAGGATGTCGGCAGCTGTAGCGAAATCGGTGAACTCGGTGGTGGTGATGAGGTTGTCTTTTGTCATCACTTCCGAGATCGGACGGTCGGTCTTACGCTCGAAGCGGAGGTCACGGTTGGTGACGATACCCACGAGCACGTTATCGTCGTTGACCACCGGGATGCCACCGATGTGGTAGTCGTTCATGATTTTGAGAGCGTCGCGGACGAGAGCGCCTTCTTTGATGGTCACCGGGTTGATAATCATGCCGTTTTCGGCGCGTTTCACCTTGGTGACTTCAGCTGCCTGCTGCTCGATTGTCATGTTTTTGTGCAGCACTCCGATGCCGCCTTCCTGTGCAATGGCGATAGCCATAGGAGCCTCGGTGACAGTGTCCATGCCGGCAGTCACGATAGGGATGTTAAGTCTGATGCGGCGTGAGAAGTTGGTTCTCAAATCGGCGTCACGCGGTATGATGTCGCTGTAAGCCGGAATAAGCAATACGTCGTCGTAAGTCAAGCCTTCTTCGACAAATTTTTCATTTTTTGACATAGAATATGCAGTTTTAATTATTCTTTCTTATTATTTTTAATTAATCTGCAAAAATACAAAAAAATTGTTTTGGGAAAGGAATTATTTTTTTTCTCACGCAGAAATCGCAGAAAATGCAGAAATTCAATTAATCAGAAAACAATTGTCATTTCGCGGGACAAGTGAGACGAGCGAGATATTCATTTGCAAAAGAAAAAATATTGGCAAACAATACTGTATCTATGAAAACCTCTTTGTTATTGACACACAAAATCGCGATATCCATCGTGGTATCATCCACTTGTTTGCCAGATGATGTCCAATAAGTTCCTGCCTTTAAAAACACCGCACCAGATGATTCTATTGCATTGGTCCATTCCGACAAGCTGATGACATTGCTTTCAAAACCTTTGTCGGTACTGAAACTATACAGTTCTTCCTCCCAATTGTCTGGAAGCACGATTATTCCGTCAGCGCCATCAACTTTAGCAAAGACAAATCTTATTCCAGATTTCGTGTTTCTCGTAAATAAAACATACTCCCACTCTTCCTTCGACAAAGCGTCCCACCGTTTATTTCCCGCATTCGAAATTGATGTGTTTTTCCATTCAATCCATTTCATTTTATCATCATAAAATGTCCTACTATTTATAAGTTGGCTTTGTAAAAATAACGAATTTTGAGGGCGACCAAACTCAACCCACAAATTTGTCTTCGCGAAATACACTTTTTTCTTATCGCTTACCGAAAAAACGCCTGGCAAAGCACCTTTCGGGCATTTTGTGATGTTTGCACAAATATTCAACGGCTTGTCAGCTTCCAAAATGAATTCCGACTTGAATGCACTACAGCCTTTCTTTTCAATTCGAAGTTCATGTTTTTTCGAAACAACTATATCGTTAACAGCCAAAGGCGTAGTGCCGCGTTCGTTGTCATCAATAAACACTGTGGCTCCCGAAGGTTCGGAGTTGATATTCATCTTGCCGAACATATATGGCATTTCGATGTCCAAATGTGTGTTTTGTCCATCGTAAACATCAGCGGTTATTGTCACTGTCTGAAAACTTTCTTTAGAAAAAGTTATCTCATAATGCCCTGCCGCCATCATGTCGTTTTTATAAGGCGTTTTCACCTTCAAAGTCTTGCCGTTAATAGTGATAGTGGCATCGTTTTCAGGCAAAGTGTAAAGCCACAAAGAACCTTGTCCTGTAGCGGCTTCCGTTTTGTTGACAACCGTGAGTTCATAGCCTTTTTTGCCTTTCATGTCGAAAGGAAGATAAAACTCTGCAGAACCCATTTCGGGATGTGAAATCGTGATATGGTTGGCAAAATAGCTGACATAAAGCCACACCTCGCCCACCTGGTTCTCAACTTCAAACTCCGCATTATCATACACATTGAAAATCAATTCGTTACGCTGTTTATCGTTGATGTTTTCAGTACGGATTTTCAAAACGGCATAGAGGTTGTCGTTGCTGTCGTATTGTTTGTCGTTGATATTGACAAAACCTGTCACTTCCTTGAACGAGCCAGGCTTGACTTCAAGTTGCGCGAAGCTGTTTATTGAAATAACAAATGTGAATAATGCAATAATTAACCTTTTCATAATCAAATAGTTTAATGGACGAGACGAACTGACAATCTGTTTTCTGGATAAATCTCATAGCATTCATTGGTGAACAACAGCAGGGCATCAACTCTAAACTTATTTTGTGCAGTAAATCTGTCGGGCTTGTCAACATATTCATAGAAATCACTGTTGGGACTTGTCCAATATAAGCCAACCTCATCGGCAGAAACTTTTACATTTATTCCATCATAACCGGCCGCAGGCAGAAACACGGCTCCATTGGCTTCAAAAACCCTTTTCCAATCGGAAAGACTGATAATGTTTTGGTCTGGAATATCACTTAAAAATTTAATTTTATCGCCGCTTGGCTGGTATGTGTGTGAAACACTCTCAGGATTGTTGACATCTTTCAAATCATATAAACTCTTTTTCCAATTATCGGGAAATATTATCACACCTGGTGTTGCATTAACTTTTGCGATAACGAAATACATCCCAGATTCTGTTTTTCGTTTTTCAAACAGATATTCCCATTCTTTGTAGTTTAACGTACGCCACATATCGGGTTTGTTGCCGCCGTTTGCAATTGGATTATGCCCCCAATCGACAAACTTTTTAGGATAATCTTCGATGTTTTTCGACCTGTTCATGGGATTGTTGGCGGTGTTCCAACCAAAGAGGTCTACCCTGCCGTTGTTGTTTTCGTTGGCTTTTTTGTTGTTTTTGCCGATGATATAGTCTTGATTTTCAGCGAAACGCCAAGTTTTTGCTGAAGGAATGTATTGAAGATTGCCTTTTGAGAAATACACTTGAGAGGTGTCGCTGATTGAAAAGACTCCGTCGATGGCACCAACAGGACAGGTTTCGAAGGTTTTATTGATGTTTATAGGATTGTCGTGTTCAAGATTGATATTTTGCGACATCATTTTCAAGCCATCTTTCTTCAATAATACCAAATGTTTTCCAATGATGATGCTGTCGAGTGTGATTGGTGTTGTGCCGTATTCGGTTTTGTCAACAAACACGGTAGCTCCCGGAGGCGTTGTCTCGATATGTATTGTGCCGTATGATAATGGCATTTCTATTTCCAACTCAAGATGTTCGCCTTTTTTTATCTCGATGATTTTTGTGACGGTCTCGTATGGCATTTTCGAGACTTTTATCTCATGTTTTCCTGCGAGAATCATCTCGTTGGTATAGGGAGTCCTTTGTTGCCATCCCAATTCTTTGCCGTCGAGTGTCACGAAAGCGTCTTTTTCAGGTTTTGTTATAACGGTCAGGCTGCCGTAACTTGCGGCGCCGGCGGTATTTGTGAGTGTCAGCTCATAACCCTGGTTCGGCTTAAGTTTCACCGGTATCTCAAACTCGCAAGTGCTGAAATCGGGATGTGAAATCTTGATATAATCGGCATATTGCGCAGTAAGATACAACCAGATACCGTCGTCTTTGTACTCAATCATGAAATACGTTGCGGCGTTGCCTTGGAAGAGCAGCTCGCGACGCTGTTTGTCGTTGATATTTTCGGTTTTTATCTTGATAATTGCAAACGGGAAATAGTTGTCGTCGCTCTGATAATCCGGGTCTGGGTTGGTGTTGGTGAAGCCAGGCACTTCGTGGAAGGAGTTTTCTTTCACTTCGAGTTGTGAAAAGGCTGGAAGTGACAGGAAAACCAACAAAACTGCGTATATAAATTTCTTCATATTCAATTCTTTAACAATTAATTATGCAAAATTACATATTTTTTGACACAAAAGCAAATTTTGAAAAAATTTTACGATATTTGCAGAGAATTAATCACATCATGATAACACCTGCATTTTTAAAAAAAGGTTCGAAGATAGCCATTGTGGCTCCGGCTCGCAAGATTTCGCGAGAGGAGATTGCCTTTGCCGTGAAATGGATTGAAGAAAAGGGCTTCGTGCCAGTGTACGACGACCGCTTATTCGTTGAGTATCACCAACTTGCGGGCGATGACGACTTCCGTGCCAGCGTGTTGCAAGACTATCTCGACAGAGACGACATCGACGCCATTTTCTGTGCGAGAGGAGGATATGGAACGATAAGAATCGTCGACAAGCTGGATTTTTCGAAGTTTGAGAAACACCCAAAATGGATTGTGGGCTACAGCGACGTGACTGTGCTTCATGCGAAGATGCAACAGCTTGGTTATCAGAGTGTTCATGCTACGATGCCAATAAATTTCGAGAAGAATACAAAGGAGGCGTTAGAAACATTATATGAGGCATTGACCGAACGGACGTGGCACGCCGCGTCCTTACAAACGGTTTTTGGCGACACACCCGTCGTTGGCGGGAACCTTTCCGTTTTGTATTCGATGTTGGGGTCGGATCTGTTTCCGGAAACGGACGGTAAGGTGTTGTTTATCGAGGATTTGGACGAATACCTTTATCATATCGACCGCATGATGATGGGACTTAAACGGGCTGGGAAACTGGCACATCTGAAAGGTCTCATCGTGGGCGCGTTCAGCGACATGCACGACAACGCCATTCCGTTCGGCATGACCGCCAAAGAGATTATTTCAGAAAAGGTGAAAGAATACGGATACCCGGTGATTTGGGACTATCCGGCGGGACATATCGACGACAACAGGGCGATTATTCTGGGTTAGAGCAAACCATTTTTGCCATTCCGATGACAGTGAGAGCCATTATCTTCTCCAAGATGACCGGGCTGTTGAAAAGCGTCTCGACCTCGTTTTTCAAATCATTATTCTGACTTGTCAGATTGATGTTTTCATGATAATAATCATTGAAAAAGGCACGCATTTTCGGGTCGGTGTCGTACCAGTACTCGTAAGGATTCATTGAGGAATCCGATCTGACGCGCGACTTCGCAATACCGAGTTTGAAAAACACTTTTCGGCCAGCTTTCAGCCCTTTGCGATATAATTTCCTGATTGTGGGCACTGGTCTGCGGCTCGTAGGCACGTTCAAGGCCTCAGGATAATACTTTTTCACCCATTTCCAATAGAGATTATGACCTCTTCGCATGGCTATCGGCAAGGCGTAGCAGAACTCCATGAAGTCGACGTCGATGAATGGCGACAGCGCGAAGGTATAGTGTTTTCTGATGAACCAAGACGACATGGCTCCCATGAAGCCTCGGGTGTAGAGGCTATATAAATCGAGGTTTTCGAACCTCTCCGGGTTAGGGTCGAATTTTAGCGGCAGCTTATGCGAAAGCCTGACAGCATCAGGGTTTACTGCTATGTTGTCGCTCTTCACGAAGGTGCCGATGGCGATGTCGCCCAGCTGACCTGTCTGCTCCGCGCCAAATTCAGTGAAGTCGAGGCCTGACAGCAGACGCGCTCCGCCGGTGATGCCTGAATACAGATATGTGCCGAAGTTGCCTTGGAGCAGCCCGTCGATGTCGAAAACAAACTCATGAGCATCCAATGCATTGAAAATCATGTCGTTACCAAATAACTTCGATGCTTTCTTTGACAAGACCTCCTCCTCGCTGCCAGTCTGGCTGTAGCTGATATTGGTGATTGGTCCGTAACCCAGCGATTTTGCCACGCAGTTGACCATCCTCGAGTCCATGCCCGCACTCATGTCGGCAAGATGGCGCTTGTAACCATACTCCAAATCCTTGTCGAAACAACGTTTCACAGCCTGGCGGAACAGGGCGTCAATCTTTGTAATCGCCTCATCCTCAGTGATTTGCATGTTTTTTGATAAAAACTGATGATAACGTTTCTCTTTCCAAACGCCTTTATCGAGATAAAGAGCCTTTCCTGCCATCAAACGTTTGATTTCGTTGGCAAAAGTGGCCTCGTCGATGAGATAGCCGAAGGTCAGCATCCAGTGCGATGCCTTTTCGTCGAGTGAGACAGGTATTTGATTTTCTTTCAGATAATTCAATAATATTGAAAAATTCGATGAAAATATTTGAATTTCATCTGCGATATGGTAAAAAACGGCAGAATCACCGGTCTGATTGGTGAAAACGACAGCTTTTCGGGTATTTTTATCAAAAAACAAGCCAGTAAACGGTCCTCTGAAAGCTTTGAAAAACGTATCGGGAGCTTCTTGCTGCATCTTGAGCACCAGTTGTAGGAAACTATCTGTGTGATAATGCACAAAAAGCTCTTTCTGGTTGAGGATAAGTCCGTCGATGACAACAGTCATGGCACCGGTGTCGGCCATAAGGTGGTCGTGTTCGAAACGGCACTCGCCGAACTCTTTGACTATCAGTTTATTATCTTCAAAACAAGCCAGCCAATCGTTCATAACATCATATTAAAAAAGTTCTTTAAAGAGCTGTCCTATGGTGGTTATCGGCACCACTTTTATCTTATATTTGTTGGTGTCGAGGCCTTTGGCGCTGTATTTCGAGATGAAAATGCGGTCGAAACCGAGTTTGTCGGCTTCTGCGATGCGGGCCTCCACCCTATTGACGGCTCTTACTTCGCCTGAGAGGCCGACTTCTGCTGCGAAGGCGCAGCGGCCGTCTATTGCCACGTCTTCGCTTGATGACAGCACTGCGGCAACCACGGCGAGGTCCATGGCGGGGTCGTCGACACGGAGGCCTCCTGCGATGTTGAGGAACACGTCTTTTGCGCCGAGGCGGAAGCCTGCACGTTTTTCGAGCACAGCCAGGAGCATGTTAAGGCGACGTATATCGAAGCCTGTGCTGGAGCGTTGTGGTGTGCCGTAGGCCGCCGAGCTGACGAGGGCCTGTGTCTCCACAAGCATCGGGCGCAGTCCCTCCACCATGGCGGCGATGGCGATGCCGCTGACTGATGTCTCTCTTTGCGAGAGTAATATCTCACTGGGGTTTTTCACCTCACGCAGACCTTCGGCGTTCATCTCAAAGATGCCGAGTTCCGACGACGAGCCGAAGCGGTTTTTCACGGTTCTTAAAATGCGGAAACCATAGTGGCGGTCGCCCTCGAACTGCAGCACCGTGTCGACTATATGCTCAAGAATCTTAGGTCCTGCTATGGTGCCGTCTTTGGTGATATGACCGATGAGGAACACCGGCACGTGGAACGACTTTGCAATCTTGTTCATCTCAGCTGCCGTCTCACGTATCTGACTGATGCTTCCGGCAGTAGCCTCCACAGCTGGCGACTCCAGCGTCTGAATCGAGTCGATAATCACGATGTCAGGCTGGGTATCCTTGACGTGTTTTAAGATGTTTTGAGTGTCGGTCTCATTGAGTATCAGGCAGTTGTCGTTTTTTATGCCGATACGGTCGGCACGCATCTTTATTTGTTGTTGGCTCTCCTCACCCGAGACGTAGAGCACCTTCTTATTAATATGCAGTGCCATCTGGAGGAGCAGCGTCGACTTGCCGATGCCGGGTTCGCCGCCGAGAAGTATCAGGGAGCCTGGCACGAGTCCGCCGCCGAGGACACGGTTGAGTTCGTCGTAGCCAAGGTCGAGACGCTCCTCCTGCGCGCTCGTGACCTCACGAATTGGAGTTGGTTTGCTTTTAAAGCTTTGAATATCAATGTCTTTTGAAACGGTCTTACTGTCCTTTCCTGTCACCACCGTCTCTTCCACATAGCTGTTCCATGCGCCGCAACCAGGGCAATGGCCTATCCATTTTGGTGACTCGTTGCCGCATTCCTTGCAAAAAAATACCGTTTTTGTTTTTGACATGATAATGATTTTTAATTTTTTGCAAAGATAAAATTTTCTCTCACAGATATCGCAGAAATAGCAGAAAATTTTTCTTTGCTTTAACTACTTTTGGCGGCTGCATTAAGGGCGTTAATGCCATTAAGGGCGTTAAGGGCCTTAATGCCGCCGCCATAATAATCGTTAAAAGTAATGATTAATCCTATGAAAAATAATCATTAATGATGATAAACCGATATCTTAAAATGATGTAATTTTGCAATGTGAAAACGTCATCTCGAATGAGATTCCTCACTGCGTTCGGAATGACAAAACAGGATTAAAATTGTTATGTTATGCATGAAATTTGGAATTTGATAAATGAAATGTCGCCGTATCTGTTGCTGGGATTCGGCTTTGCGGGTTTGCTGCACGCTTTTGTGCCTGCGCAGGTGTACCACAGATACCTTTCAAAAAACGATTTCCGCTCAGTGTTATGGGCGGCGATGATTGGAGTGCCGTTGCCGTTGTGCTCATGCGGTGTCATACCGACGGCGATGTCGCTGAGGAAAGAAGGAGCCTCGAAAGGTGCCACCACATCGTTTTTGATTGCCACACCGCAGACTGGCATCGACTCGATTTTGGCGACAGCCTCGTTGTTAGGGATACCTTTTGCCATCATCAGACCTATTGCGGCTTTGGTGACGGCATTATTTGGAGGACAGCTTGTGAATTGGGCTACTAAGAACGAGACTTCAGCGAACTCAGAAACAATCAGAAAGGCCTCGGAAGAAAGGCCGAAAGGCTTTTGGAATAAAATCAAGGAAGCCCTCAAATACGGCTATTTCGAGATGATGCAGGACATCGGGAAGTGGCTGATGATTGGCTTGGTTGTCGCTGGTTTGATAACGGTGTTTGTGCCTGACGATTTCTTCTTGTATTTCAACGACAAGCCTCTATTGACCATGCTGATGGTGCTTGCGGTGTCGGTGCCGATGTATGTGTGCGCCACGGGTTCCATACCTATTGCGGCAGCGTTGATGCTCAAAGGGTTATCACCAGGCGCGGCATTGGTGCTTCTGATGGCCGGACCGGCATGTAACATGGCGTCAATCATGGTGATTGGCAAGGTTTTGGAGAAGAAGACGATGTGGGTGTATCTGTTTTCAATAATCCTTGGTGCCATTACATTCGGACTTTTGATAGACCTCGTCTTGCCGACAGAATGGTTCACCTCGAGCATTCAGGCCACAAAAGACTGTTGTGCCGAATCGCCGGCGATTTTCAATGTGATTTGCAGTGTTGTTTTAGGAATTTTGCTTATCGTGGCATTGATATTAAGGCATAAACACCCATGTTCATGCGGCGATGACCACTGTGGCTGCTGTGATGATGATGACCATTGCAAATGCGACGCAGAACATCATTCCCATGAGCACAATCATTCTATTGAAAATATTGAAAATCATAAAGTTATGGAAAAGAAAAAGTTTAAAGTCGATGGCATGATGTGCAACCATTGCCGCAATAATGTCGAAAAGAGCATCAAAAACTTGCAAGGCGTTGAACATGTTGAAGTTGATCTCGCTTCAGGCATCGCTGTCGTTGAAGGAAATGTAAGCGATGAAGAGGTGATTAAAGCAATTGAAAGTCTAGGATATAAAGGGAAAAGGATGTAATTATAAACTTCCTTCAAGCCTTAAAAGCGCCTCTTTGTTTTGAATGCCGCCGCCATAGCCGACGAGATCGCCATTGGAGCCGATGACACGGTGGCATGGGATTATGATGCATATAGGATTCCAGCCGACAGCGTTGCCGACAGCCTGTGCTGACATCTTCGGGATGTTGCGGTTTTGGGCGATTTCGGAGGCAATCTCACCATAAGTGACGGTTTTCCTGAAAGGGATTTTATTCAAAATCTCTATGACTTCTTTGCGGAATGGAGTGATATTTTCGATTTTATAAACTGGAGTGAAATCCGGTTGATGGCCTGAGAAATAGGTATCGAGCCAGTGAATGGTTTCCAATATGCATTGCGGGAGTATTGGGGTTAATGGGGAATTTTGAGACGTTTCAGGAAACGTCTTTACAAAATGCAAGCCTGTGAGAAATTCGCCATCGCTTTGGAGAAGCAGGTTGTCGAAGCCATCGGGGGTGATATACAGTGTTTCCATTTTTCTCATTTTAAAAATGATTTTGATTGCAAAGATAATGATTTTTTCCTATTTTTGCTGAAATTTTGACACTATGGAAAACAATCACGAAAGGGCGATGAAGCTCGCCACCGAGGCGGGGCATATTTTGTTGGAGAACGGCGCTGAGATATCGCGTGTGGAAGACACCATGCGGCGCATAGCTACGACGTTCGGCGTTGACGAGAAGAGCTTCTTTGTGCTGAGCAACGGCATAATAGCCACTGCAAGAGACTATGCTTGGGCTGAGTTTATCCCCATCAAGGGGACGCAGCTGAGCCGTGTGGCGGATGTCAACCAGCTGAGTCGCGACGTGGTGAGCGGCCGCTGTACCCTCGACGAGCTCGAGAGACGTCTGCACAACATCCGAAACAGCAAGGCGAAGCCGGCGTGGGAGCGTATCTTCGGCGTGACCCTGGGTGTGTCGGCATTCTGCATCAACTTCGGAGGCAGTTTCATGGATTCGTTTGTCACCTTGATGGTCGGCTTGTTACTCGGCACCTATATGGCGTATTTTGGGAAAAACATGTCGCGGATCTTTAACAGTCTGACGTGCGGCATCGTAGGCGGATTGCTCTGTGTGGGAGCGTATCATATCGCCACAGCTCTTATTGACACGCCAGTGCATCTTGCGAATATGATTATCGGCACAATCATCGCGCTCGTGCCGGGAGTGCCGTTCACCAACGGAATGCGCGACCTCGCCAACGAGGATTACATCGCAGGCTCCACCCGACTTATCGACGCTTTGATAACATTTTTGTGCATCGCGATAGGCGTGGTGCTGGCTTTACAGCTTGACAATCTGGTATTTGGCGATCTGTTGAAACAGGAATGGCCTGTCGTCGACGGTGTGACCTCGGCGTGGTACATACAGCTTGCAGCGGCGTTTGTAGGCACAGCCAGTTTCTCGATAATCTTCGGCACGCCGCGGAAATACTACCTCGAATGCGGCTTCGTCGGCATGGTCGGGTGGGCTGTCTACATCTTCACCAGCTCGGTGTTTCTTGCTGCGATGAGTGTGGCACTGATAGCTCATGCCTTCGCCGGCTTTCGTCATTGTCCGGTCACGGTGTTCATGATTTGCGGCATTATCCCGCTGGTGCCTGGAGGCGGCATCTTCTGGACATCCTATTTCATCGTGACAAACCAATTGCTGTTAGCAGCCGACACAGGGTTTAACGCTGTCAAGGCAGCAATAGCTATAGCAGGAGGCATCATCGTGATGACGGCGATTTTCTACAGAATTTTGAAAAAATACAAGTTGGTATAAGTATTTTTTTTAATAAAACGAACTTTTTTGTAATTTTGCAGTTTTAAATTAGTTTAATTTAACTTTTTGATTATGAACAAGATAGTTTTGATAACTGGTGCAACGAGCGGTATCGGCCTCGCATGCGCGCGCAAATTCGCCGCCAACGGCGACAAGCTGATTCTGACAGGCCGTAACGGTCAGCGTTTGGAAGAGATAAAAAAAGAGCTGGAAACCAAGGGCACAAAGGTGTTGACGTTGGTTTTCGACGTGCGTGACCGCGAAAAAGCCACAGAATGCATCGAAAATCTGCCGAATGAGTGGAAAGACATCGATGTTTTGGTTAACAATGCCGGTCTCGCCCTCGGTCTTGAGCCTGAATATCAAGGTGATTTTGAGGACTGGGAGACTATGATCGACACCAACATCAAGGGTTTGCTGACCATGACGAGATTGGTTGTCCCGGGCATGATGGAGCGCAACCGCGGTCATATCATCAACGTGGGCTCGGTGGCAGGCGACGCAGCATACGCCAACGGCAACGTCTATTGCGCCACAAAATCAGCGGTGAAGACACTCAGCGACGGTCTGCGTCTCGACGTGGCCGACAGCAACATTCGTGTGACGAACCTCAAGCCGGGACTGGTAGAGACCAACTTCAGCAACGTGCGATTCCATGGTGACACCGAGCGCGCCGCCAAGGTTTATAAAGGCATCGACCCGCTGACAGGCGACGACATCGCCGACGTGGCAGTATATGCGGCCAACGCCCCCGAACATGTGCAGATTGCCGAGGTGCTGATTCTCGCCACTTACCAGGGCAGCGGCAGTGTGATAGTGAGAAAATAACGATTTTTTGACGGAAAACAAACATTTTTTGACGGAAAATTAAAATTTTCCATCATAATTTTATATTATTTTATATTTTTGCGTTTTGATACTTTTTATAATTTGGAAATCATAAACAAAATAGTCATAATATGAAAAAGCACTACTTTCTGATATGTCCAGCGTTGCTCATGGCATGCTGCATATTAGTATCCTGCACAGGAAAACAGCAACCGGAACAGGCTCCTCAGGTGAAATACGAGACCAAGGTGCTCCAGCCTGAGACCATTGTTTACAACATGTCGTTCCCGGCAACAACTTCCGGAACTACCGAGATTAAGGTCTATCCGCAGGTGGAAGGCATTATCACGGAGAAAAATTTCACCACAGGTACCAAGGTTGAGAAAGACCAGACTGTGTACATTATCGATCCGACCGAATACCAGCTCAGCGTTAAAGCCGCTGAAGCCAACCTGAGTGTGGCTTTAGCCCGTATGGAGACCACAAAACTCCAGTATGAGTCGAATCAGGAGCTTTATAACAAGAGAATCATCAGCGACTATGTGCTGAAGACCAGTTTGAACGATTACAATTCAGCCAAGGCGTCAGTGCTTCAGGCTGAAGCCCAGCTTAACATAGCGAGGACCAATCTCGGCTATTGCAACGTTACAGCTCCTGTCACAGGCTATGTCGACGCTAACGGCTTTGACGAGGGCGACATGGCAATGCGTTCAAATTACCTCTGCACTGTCAGCGACAACAGCCTCGTTGATGCCGACTTCTCGTTAACAGAGGCACAGTTGCTGGATATGATAAAAAGTTATGATTTACGCATCGGCTCTAAAGGTATGGAAGGACCTAACGGCAAGTTTATAGGTGACGTCATGCCTCGTTTGCAACTGAAACTCAAAGACGGCGAGATGTATAAAGGAGAGGGTGTGGTGACAAAGATTGAAGCCATTGTAAATCCTACAACAGGAACGGTGCTTTGCACGGCTGAGTTTGAGAACCCTAACGGCGTTCTTCGCTCAGGCATGTCGGCTAACATCATCATCCCGATTACGGTAGACAGTATTTTGTGCGCACCTCAGACAGCAGCAGTGCGTCTGCAGGACCAGATGATGTTCTATCGCATAAAAACAGACGGAACAGTTGAAGGCATAATATGCAAAGTTGTACCATCAAACGACGGAAAAGAATATTACATCATAGAAGGTCTGAAACCTGGCGATGAAATCGTCACCAACGGTGTTCGCAAATTGTCTAACGGTACTAAAGTAAGATAAAAATGGCTATAAAACAGAAATATTTTGTCAAGCACTGGGTGGCAGCTCTCGCCGTCGCCGTGCTTATCTGTCTTGTCGGTACGGTGAGTATCTTCACACTGCCAATCGAGCAATATCCTGATATCGCGCCTCCTGAGGTCATCATCCAGGCCTATTACAGCGGTGCTGACGCCAAATCTGTCATGAAATCAGTCATCATGCCTATTGAGGAGCAGGTGAACGGCGTGGAAGACATGATGTATATCTCTTCAACAGCAAGTTCAAACGGTACTGCTGAAATCGACGTCTATTTCAAACAAGGCACCGACCCAGACATGGCGACTGTGAACACGCAGAACCGTGTGAACCAGGCTCTGGGTCTGTTGCCGGCAGACGTGACCACGCAGGGTGTCACCGTTACCAAGAGTGTTAACTCCATCCTTCAGATTTTAAGTTTGGAGAGCACCGATGATAAGTTTGATGAGAAGTTCATCATCAACTTCTTGGATATCAATGTGATACCACAAGTTAGCCGTGTCACTGGCGTGGGACGTACACAGCTTATCGGTGACAAATACGGTGTGCGTATCTGGATAAAACCTGATGTTTTGGGAATGTATGGCATAACACCGGCTGAAATCATCAGCGCCATCAACGAACAAAACCTCGTGGCACCAGTCGGTAGAATCGAAAGTACAATCAACAAAATCGATATCGAATACCACGGACTGCTCGACGATATGAGCCAGTTTGAGGACATCATCGTACGCGGCACCAGTGACGGTAACATAGTGCGTTTGAAAGACATTGCTGACATTGAGCTTGGTACAAAAGCTTACGACTTCCGTTCTAACACCGAAGGTCATCCTGGAGCCATGTTTATCGTCAACCAGTCGCCTGGCGCCAACGCCACAGCAGTCAACGCTGAGATCAACAAGGTTATCGCTGAAATTTCAAAGACGTTGCCTGCAGGTCTGGAATTCAAGCTTATGGAGACATCCGACGACTTCCTCTTCGCTTCAATGCACAGCGTCGTGGAGACACTTATAATCGCTATCATCCTTGTCATCTTTATCGTTTATCTGTTCTTGCAGGATTTCAAGGCGACATTAGTCCCGTCAGTCTCAATCATCGTTTCTTTGATTGGTACATTCGCGATAGTGAAGGCGATGGGGTTCTCGCTTAACTTGCTGACGCTATTCGCCTTGGTGCTTGCCATCGGTACTGTCGTGGACGACGCCATCGTGGTTGTTGAAGAGGTTATGGCAAAGTTGGAAACAGGAAAATACAAGTCGGCAGCAACTGCCACAACAGTGGCTCTCAACGAAGTGACGGCAGCTGTTATCTCAACAACGTGTGTGTTTATGGCAGTGTTTATCCCTGTGACTTTCATGTCGGGAACTTCAGGCACATTCTTCAAGCAGTTTGGTACCATTATGGCCGGTTCGGTGGGTATTTCCTGCCTTTCAGCTTTGACCATCTGCCCTGCCCTCTGCGCTATTTTGTTTAAACCTAAGAATGAAGACGGCAAAGAGAGAAAAGGCCTCAGCTATTACGTAAGAAAGGGTTACAACGCCGCTTACGGCGCTTTGTTGGACAAGTATATCAAAGGTGTCAGCAAATTCATCAAACGTCCTATTTTCTCTTGGATTCTTTTGATTGCTTTCAGCTGTGGTATGGTATGGCTCATGAAGACAGCCCAGCAAGACCTCGTTCCGCAGGAAGACCAGGGCTTCATCATAGTTGACCTTACAATGGCATCAGGTACTTATCTTAACGAGACACAGGATGCTGCTGAAAAACTTGAGGGTTTCATCAGCAAGCTTGACGATGTCGAGTTGGTTGGTGCCATGACAGGTTACTCAATGATGAACGGTGGCGCCGGAACCAACTACTCTACAATATTGGTGCGTCTGAAAAACTGGGATGAGCGTGATTTTTACAGCGTTGCCAAAGTGCAGCAGGATATCTACGTTTGGGCCATGGTGAACATGCCGGAAGCTGATGTCACACCTTTCCAGATGCCTCAGATTCCTGGCTACGGTACGGGTTCCCTGATGGAGCTTAACCTCCAGGACCGCTCAGGAACAAGCGACGACTCCACATTCTATGCTTTGGCGGCAGAGTTTACCCAGAAGTTAAGTGACCGTCCTGAAGTTGAAGCAGCTATAGCTTCATATTCAGCCGACTATCCTAAATACAATCTCACAGTCGATGTGGCGGCTTGCAAACGCAGAGGTATCTCACCTAAGACTGTTGTCGAGACCATCGGCACCAACCTTGCAGGTACATATATCGGCAACTACATCCAGTATGGTAAGGTCTATCAGATACTTGTGGAGGCTGGTGACCAATATCGTATGGAGGAGAGCACTCTCAACAACATATTCGTACAGATTGACGGTAAGATGACGCCTGTTTCGGAGTTTGTGACTCTGACTCCTACTTTGGGTTCCGCACAGGAACGCAGGTTTAACCTTTACTCATGTTATAATGTGAATGTCATGCCTGCCTCTGGATATACATCGGCTCACGTTCGTACTGCTGTCGATGAATTGATGGCAGAGGTTTTCCCCGACGGATATGGCTATGAGTATGGTGGTATGGCTCGTGAGGAAGCTGCAACAGCCGGGTCGAACGACACTGTCATCATCTATGCTATCGCAGTGTTGATTGTTTACCTCATCCTCGCATGTTTGTATAACTCAATATTCATCCCATTCGCGGTGTTGCTGTCAATCCCGTTCGGTATCTTCGGCGCATATCTTGCTGTCCGTCCGCTTGAGTTACTGATGGGCGTCGGCGTCAACGTGTATGTGCAAACGGGTATCATCATGTTGATGGGTCTGGTGGCGAAGACCGCCATCCTCATCACAGAGTTCGCCGTTCAGAAACGTAAGGAAGGCTTGTCTATCTACGAGGCCGCTGTCGGTGCTTGTAGAGACCGTCTGCGTCCTATCTTGATGACCGTTTTGACCATGATCATCGGTATGATCCCGCTTATCATCGAAGGCGGCGCAGGTGCTGTGGGTAACAAGTCGTTGTCAATCGCCGTTGTAGGCGGTATGACTGTCGGTATCATCGCGATTCTGTTCGTCACACCTGCATTGTACATGGTGTTCCAGAAGGTTCATGAACGAGTTACCCCAGATAATAATGATGATGATGAAGACTAATTTAAATAAGAAAGGTGTATCTATGAAAAGGTATATAATTGTTTTATTAGTCGGGATGCTGCTGTTGCCAAGCTGCTCCCTCTATAAGAAATATGATGCGGACTATACCGCTGATGAAAATGCGATGGGCGACATCGTTGACCCGCAAGACAGCACCTCGATAGGCGACATCAACTGGCGCGACATCTTCACCGATCCGTTGCTCCAACAGCTTATCGACTCGGCTTTGGTAAACAACACCGATATGCGCACCGCGCAGCTCACCATCGAGCAGGCTCAGAATGACGTGAAAAGAGCAAAATGGGGCTACGCTCCTACGTTTGCATTCGCTCCGTCGGTGACTTACAACTATCAGAACAAAACCAGCACCAACTACATACAGATTCCTGTGACGGCAAGCTGGCAGTTGGGTATCTTCGGTCAGACAAGAAGTAAGATCCGCTCGGCAAAAGCCAGAGTCGCGTATTATGAGGACTATCGTCAGGCAGTGCAGGTGAGCTTGGCTGCCAACGTCGCCAACATGTATTATTTATTGGTGATGCTTGACAAACAGCTTGAATACGCCGAAGAAGCGGAACGGCTGTATGTTGAGTCATACAACTCCACAGAGGCATTGTACCAGGCGGGTATCTACATGAGCCCTGCTGTGTATCAGATGGAAGCCTCGTTGGAAGATGTCCGTACCAAGATCATCGATTTGCGCAACAGCATCACCTATACCGAGGCCTCGCTTTGCTTATTGCTCAACGAGCCGCCACATCACATCGAACGCGCCACTTTCGAGGAGTTTGAGATGCCTGAAAATATTCATATCGGATTGCCAGTGAGATTACTCGACGCACGTCCTGATGTCCGCATGGCAGAGCGCAACATGGAGTTGGCTTACTACACCACCCAGCAGGCACGTCAAGACTTCTATCCTAACATCAGTATAGAAGGTTTGTTAGGCTATGGCGGTTCTGCCGACGCTCTCGACCTTATCGCACAGGCAGTCGGCTCGCTCACGCAGCCTATCTTCCAAGGCGGCAGCCTCACGGCACAGCTGAGAAACGCCAAGAAAGATCAGGAGAAGGCACAGATAGAGTTCGTCTACGCTCTCTACAGCGCCGGCAACGAGGTGTACACTTACATCCATGACTGCGAGACAGCCAAGGAGAAGTCAGGACATATCGACATCCAAGTCAACGCTATGCATGAGGCATACAATGCCACCATCGACTTGATGAACAACGGTACGACCACCTATATCGAGGTCTTGACAGCCCAAGAGTCGCTACTCGCGGCAGAGCTCACCCAGGTGGATAACCAATACGATTTGATCCAGGCGCTGATCAACCTATATTCAGCGTTAGGAGGTTTTGGAACAAAATAAAAGAAAATGAGGCGGTATTAAACCGCCTCTATTTTTTTATACTGACATACCTGCAACTTCCCGTCGCCATCCCTGAGATGCATGCCGTTGCCGAGACAATAGCGCCACATCTTGCAATGGGCGCAGTCATCGGTTTTCATCCATTTGCGGTCACGGTAAAGCTGATATTTGTTTTGCCAGACATCCCAGAAGCTGTCTTGGTAAATGTTTCCCTGATGGTAGTCGCTGCGAATGCTCAAGCAGCCCGAGATGGAGCCGTCAGCAAGGATTGACGCTATGTTGATGCCTGCGCTGCACGAGTAATAATGGTTTCGCACCTCGCCCTCATACCTGCCGAGGAAGCCGTCGCAGCCGTAGTCGGCACGTATCCTGCCATCGAGACGGGTCTGCTTGATAAACTCAAGCATCTCCACAAACTGTTCGTTGCTTAACTGCAAATCAGGGTCGCCGGCCGCTCTTCCGAAAGGAAAGACAGTAAACAACCTCCATCTGGTAATTCCCAATGAAATAAGAAAATCTCTAAACTCCTGCAGATATTTTATTGTTCGTTGGTTCACACATGTTATGACGTCCCAAGTCAATTCAGGATGCTGTTTCATGGCTTCCACCGCCACGAGCACGTTTTTGTAGCTCTGAGGGTTGCCTCGCATCCAGTTGTGGTCTTCCTCAAAGCCGTCGAAGCTAACGGCTATGGATTTCAGTCCGTTTTCAACAAATTCGTCGAGTCTTTCGGGTGTTAGCAGCATGCCGTTGGTCACCATGCCCCACACGAAGCCGCGTTTCGATATCTCGCTGCCGCAATATGCCAAGTCGCGGCGCATCATAGGCTCGCCTCCTGTGGTGATGACCATCACATTGGAGGGGTCTTCGTGCGTTTTTATCTCATCTAAAACCTTAAGGAAATCCGGCAAAGGCATGTCGTCTTTCTCCGAGAGCATACGGCAGTCGCTGCCACAATGGCGGCAGTTGAGGTTACACCTCAAGGTACATTCCCAAAACAACTGATGCAGCTCGTGTTCCTCGGTGCGTTGCTGCAACGCGACACGATTCAGTTCGAGCATTATGCGCTTGTTGAAGCCAAGCCTGTTACTTCTTCTTTGAGCCATCTTCGCCTAAACGAGCGTTGATTTCGTTGAGCTGGTTGCGCAGACGCTGTGTCTCCTCGCCGTAAGCCTGGATGATCTCAGGTGAACCATAAACACAGGCACCCTCACGGCGTGTCAGGACCTCCTGGATGGAGTCACGCTGGTGTTCAAGAGAGGCTCTCTCTGATTTCGACAAGCCTTTATGCGACGCACAAGCTCCCAAAAATGCCAGTCCCGCAAGGATTCCGACCCAAATTGTACGACCAAATTTTTTCATAATTCAAAATTATTACGCTGCAAAGATACTAAAAAAGTTTAGAGTTTGGAGTTTAAAGTTTAAAGTTTTTGTGTTTTTAGTGGATTTTTTTTTTAATACTTCATTCTTTTTATTAATTTTGCAGAAGATTTAATAATAACTGATTTAGCTATATGAGGAAACTGTTTTTACTTGCATTTTTATTTATAGCTGCCTTTTCGGCACAAGCCCAAAAAGTCAACCATTACATCGAATTAGGCAAAGCTTTTATCGACAAGCCTGAAAATATCGACACAACCCGCATTTACCAACTCCCGGCGCGTTTTTGTTTTGCTATTGTCAGCAAGGCTCAGATGGTTGGTTTTTTTGCTTATTCTGATTTTAATCTGAATTTCGTTACCGAAGATATCGGCATCAGGATACCTGCGGAAGCAACAAGTTATCTTGGCGAAAGACTATGTAAAAAAGTGGGTTTTGAGGCAGGATACGGCAGTGTGAGTTTCGGTTACAGTGTGGAAATAGGCCAAAAAAGCGCGAAGTACAAGAGATCATTATCATTTGGCTTGTCAAACCTCAAATGGGGCGCGCGAATCAGCTATAATGGTCTTTCAAACTACATTGTAAGTAATATGACTGTCGGAAAACCCGGTGATTTAATCTACCTTGATACCATTGAACAATCGGACGGATTGGGAAAACTGCGCAGCCTCACTTTAGACGGTTATTACGTGTTCAACAGCAAACGTTTCGGTTATACAGCCACCAACACCATCAATGTCGTCCAAAAGCACACATCAGGTTCTTTTATGCTTGCAGGACGTTTCTTGTGGAGCGACCTCGACACAAAGGAAGACTTGGGAGGACTGTTTGAATCGTATGGTACAATACAGTTTGCATTGGGTGGAGGCTACTCGGCCAACTTAGTTCTTTGGAACCGCAATATTGTCAACAACGACGACAGAACCATACGCAATATCACGTGGAACATCACAGCCATGCCTGTGATTTCTTTTGTCAACTACATGCAGACAAGAGCATACGTAGAACATATTGATGAACAAGATAACATCATTTCTTCCGAACTGAAAAAATCTGGAGTGTGGTGTTATCCGTCGGCCAACCTCATCGGAAGTACGGCACTCAGCTTGACATGGGGTCGTTTTTATTTCACCTCTCAGTTAAAGCTTAATATCTTCTATTTCAGCAGCCAGGGTGCGATGAACAAGAATAAGTTTTCTGCCCCCAACCTTCATTACGAAGGCTTTACCGAAGACATCATCTCCAATGTGAAAGTCCACGGTATTCTGTATGACTGGTCTTTTGTCGGAAAGTTGTTCTACAGATTTTAGAGAATCAGTCTTTCACGATATTTGCAGGCTTCACGCCTAATGCCACAAGCACATCTCTGAGCTGTTTTTCATCATCGAAAAGCATGATGTTGTAGTTTTCATCCTCCATTGCGACGAAGAAGTTGTCGGCCACAGGACCTGGGAAAATCTTCGTTCCTATGGTGTTCATCTCGTTTTCGTTGTTCATTATCTTCTGCTTGCGCAAAGCCGAGTTGTCGGTCCAGATGGTAAGACGGCCTTTCAGACCGAGTTTTTCTCCTAATTTATATAAACTTTCCATACGTATTGGGTCGTAGATGTCTTCTTCGACCAAGGCGAACATTTTGTGGTTTGTGTCGACGATATGTGCGGTGTTGTCGGGCTGTATGCGTGCCACGAAGCCGCTCTCCGATTTCAGCAAATCCTTACTAATCTTGGTGTATTCGCGTTGTTCCTTGCTTAATGCAAGCTCGTCGTTGATAACCCGGACCAGTTTTCCGCCAAGGGCTTCGACAGCATCTTTTATCTCGCTGACACTCATAAACAGCATAGGATCCCAGATGTCGTCGGTCTGTGTAAGCACGATGTCGCCAGCGATGACGCCTTTGAAGAAATTCTTAGTGATTTTGTTCATCGGCAGGCCTTTACGAGGTGCCTCGATGTCGACCCAGGCGGTGAGGTTGCCGAGTTTGTCGACTCTTATCGGAGCCAGACGTTTTGCGCCGATGTAGTCCGCCACCTTGTCCCAGTCGTCTTTGATGAAACGGTAGGCCACCGCATTGCCGTCGGGCTTTATGATGGCGAGGAAAAACATGTCTTCCGAGTCATTGATGCGACGTTTGGCGTTGGTTTGGCACCATTCGAGGTAGTTATCAGGAAGGTCGTCGGGGCAGTTGCCGTCTTTCACCATGTTTGCCATGCCCGCAAAAGCCTCTCCGTCCTCGCGCAGGGTGCCACGGTAATACCAGTCCCACGCCGCCCGGAGGTTGCGCTTGACGCCATATTCGCCGAGATAATATATGTCGCCGAGTTTCGTAGCCGCCTCGCCCATGCCGAGGGTGTAGTCTTTTTCGAGATCTTCTATGATTTTCTTGGCTGTCTCCTTACGCTCAGCTGCATCTTGTTCCTCATATTTATCTCCAAGCAACATTGCGCGAAGCATGAAACATCCTGGACGGTTGTCATCGCATTCCATATCGATGACCATGTTGTACATCTCTCTTGCCATGGGGTTGAGGCCTTCAAGTTTCACTGAATGTTGCTTGTAGGCCGCCTCGAAATAGCCGAGGTTCACCGCCTGTTCATAACACTCGGCGGCTTTGGCTTTGTTGCCGGTCTTATTGTAAGCATCGCCGAGCACCTCGTAGAAATACGGATACATCTCGGCTACACTCTCGTCTTTCAGGAAATTATCCTTGAGGTAGTCAATGACTTTTTTCGGGTTCATCTCCATGTCGTTACGGCCGAAGACGATGTCTTCCATCCTCATCTTCAGTGCCAGCGCGCTACCTTCCTCGATGGCCTTGTCGAGGGTTTTGTTATATGAGTTGATGTCGATCTGACCATAATATCCCAGCAGGTTAAGCTGTGCCAACGCCGCATAGGCGTTGGCGACGTTGTTTTTCAAGGCAGCCTCGAAAAGATCCACAGCACTGGTGATGGAGTCATCCTCGGGCTTCACCACAAAATGGTAGCGGCCGAGGACATATTGCGCGACGCCGTAGCCTTTGTCGGCCATCATCTTAACCTTCTCAAGCTGCTCCTCGGTGAGCATAAACAGACGTGTGTCGGTATCCGGAATCACCAGGAAATACTGGAGTGCGTCGGCATTGCGGCAAGCAGGCATAAACAGCTCATCGAAGGCTTCTACAACTTCTTTAAACTCAAGGTTGCTTTTGCCCATGGCTATCTGTGACTCGTCGTCGACATCTTCGAAAACATCTTCTTCAGACTCGTCATTGTCTCCAAAATATTCGTCATAAACTATTTTTATCAGCTCATCGACAGCCTCTTCACCGTCGACACCGTATTGTTCGGCCAGACCGGCGATGTAGGCTCGTTCGTTATCATCAATCTCGCCGTCGACCATCATCACGAGGACCATGTTTTTCAGAAATTCATATTTATCCGCATCGTCTTTGGGAACTATTGTCTCGAGCTTGCTCTCGTCAATCTGCTGCCACGCTTCGATACAGGTGTTGAAATCATCCTCTGTCAGGCCCATGTTTTGGGCGATTTTTATTATGACATTTTTTTCCTCATCCGAGATATTTCCGTCAATTCCTGCGATGGACATAAGGTTTATGATATGAGCCATCTTTGTGTTTTTCGAAGTTGCCATGATATATTAAGTTTGTTGCGTTGCAAAGTTAAAAAATTATTTTCACAAACACCGGATAATGATCCGAAGGGTTGCGTCGGGTGGTGTTGCTGAACCAAATCTCCTGCGGTGCGTCGGAGGCTTTCTCCGCCACATCGGAGGTCTCGTTTTCAGTCCAGTAGCTGTTGGTGAAGACGCCGTAAGCCTCAACATTTGTTGATGGCGACACGAAGACATGGTCGATGCGGCTGGTGGTGAAATAATCAGTTTTAAAAGCATTGAAAGTGCCGTTTTCGGCGAAGCGGATGCGTGCGGCGTCGTAAGAGTCTTTCAGCAAGCCTGAATTGGTGAAAATGGTATAAATCTCGTTGGTTTGGTCGACGTTGAAGTCGCCTGTGACGATGACCGGGGCGCCTTGGGCTATTGTTTTTATGCGTTCGACGATGAGCTTCGCCGCCTCACGACGTGCCACCACGCCGACGTGGTCCATGTGGAGGTTGAAGAAATAGAACGTGGTGCGGTCTTTTTTCTTTTTCGCCTCGACCTGGAACTTGCCCCAAGTGCATATTCGGATACATGCCGCGTCCCAGCCGAGACCTGGTTTTTCGGGTGTCTCGCTCAGCCAGAAGTTGCCGCTGTCGAGGAGTTTCAGCTTGTCTTTCTTATAGAAAATGGCTTCGTGTTCGCCCGCTTTGTCACCGTCGTCGCGTCCCACCCCGATGTAGTCGTAGCCGTCAAGGCCTCTCTTCAAATCCTGAAGCTGGCCATAAAGCACCTCCTGCGTGCCGAAAATCAGCGGACTCATGAAGTTGACCTGGTCGCAGATCACCTGGCAGCGTTTGGTCCAGACGTTGCCGTTGAGGCTGTCACCGCGGTTTTTATAACGGATGTTATACGAGCCGACAAGCATCTCCTGCGCCGTAGCAGCAAGCATCGTTATTGCAAAAATTGCAAGAAATAATAGTTTTCGCATATTTTAAAATATTGTCTCTTTAATTTTTTCAACAATTTCATCAAAATAAGGTTGTTTCACCCGACTAATTTTTCTGATGACATCCCTTTCAACATTACCAACCAAAAGCTGACATTTGACATAACTTTTTTTAACCATTGGCATTGTCAACATATTATCTTCAAGTTCAAAATTATATTGAGGATTATATGCTTTCGATGAAATCATTGACAGATAAATAAAACCTTCATCCAATTGCAACTCATTATTTGATACTATCAACGCAGGATGTGGTTTGCTTGTTCCGTCGGGAAACATAAAATTAATCTCGACAATGTCGCGTTGTTCGTATTTCATGACCTAAAGGTATTTTGAAAAGTTTCGGGCAGCATTGATTTTTGATGTATAAAGAAAAGCTTCTTTTTCTTCAACATCATTCTTGAATTCCTCGGGAGTTTCTTTGTATTCCACGGGAATCTGTTCTTTTTTTTCTGTCTTAACCCGATTTTTCCGTACCATAAGAGGTCTGTTTTTAATAGCAAAAGATTTCATATTTTTCAATTTTTAAATCACCGCAAAGATACAAAAAATTTTGAGGATAATCAACTCTTTTTTAAAAAATTTTACAGAATTTGATTCGTGTGATTTTTAGTGTCGACTTTCCCGATTGCATCGATAATGACGCCGTTTTCATCGATTACGTAGGTCGTTCTAAGTGTTCCTTCTGTCGTTTTGCCGTACATTTTCTTCTCGCCCCAAGCCTCATAGGCTTTCAAAATCGTCAAATCGGTGTCGGCGATGAGATGGAACGGCAGCTCGTATTTCGCGATGAACTTCTGGTGCGAGGCGGCGTTGTCGCGGCTCACCCCAAGCACGTTGTAGCCCAATGCGATGAAACGATGATAGTTGTCGCGCAGGTCGCAGGCTTCGGCGGTGCAACCCGGGGTGCTGTCCTTCGGATAGAAATACAAAACAAGCTTTTTTCCAGCGAAATCGCTCAACTTCACAACGTTTCCGTTTTCATCTTTGCCCTCGAAATAAGGGGCTGGAGTTCCTTTTGCTAACATAACTGATAAAATTTTTATTCTTTGTTCGCAAAAATACAAAAATTTCGTGTATCTTTGTATAAATTTAAAAAGGATATTTGACATGGGTACTGACTAACATACATATAATTAAATGAACTTAAAACATTGTTTGATATGATAAAATTTGTATATTTGCAGACTAATCCTTAAAAAAATCTATATGAAAAAGAATATTACAGTATTCATGCTGGCCATCATGATGGTCGCTACAGCAGTCATCACCATCGAATCGTGCTCGAAAAGCAGTAACAGCAGCAGCACCAACAGCAACACAGGCGACATATCAAAAATCGTCGGAACATGGCGTGGAAGTGACGAAGACGAGACTATCACTTTGACTTTCAACAGCAACGGGACAGGCACATCAGTCGTAACTTACGAAGGATATTATGGAACAGAGACTGAGACATTCTCATTCACCTACTCCATGACCGACAGCAGCCATGGAACCATAATAGTTGCCATACCAAGCTATTATTATAACAACTCCTATCACTACGAATCATTCCCTCTGGAAATCAACGGCCCAAATCTCTATGTGTATGAGGATGACGAGTATTACGGGATGGAGATTATATGGATGCTGACAAAAGTGTAAAATTTATACTATTCAGTTTAACAGCCTGCCTGTTGTCTTCCGACATATCAGGCGGGCTGTCGCTTCATTTGCTTACAGCACCAGTAACAACGGTGTTTCTGTTAAGCATCATAACCGTTTTTTTACCGAATTTTTTAAGAAAAATATTGCAATTGTTGCTTGGCGAAATTGTAATATTATTATGTCTTGCCGACGTTTATTGTCAGATTTTCTTCCAATCGCCGATAAATCCGCAGCTTTTTTCAGTTGTAATAAACACTGATGCACGCGAAACAAGCGAGTTTTTCGCCACATTTGTCAATTATAGCGTGTTTTTAAAATGGCGAATCGACATTTTGATATTATTGGCTTTGTTTTTACCGATTTCTTATATACCAAAGTTTGACAAAACTTTCAATTCATTGAAATTAAACAATTTATCAATAATTATTATTGGATTTGTCATTGCTTTCAGTGTAATTTTTGAAATCGGACCGTTTTACAGATATGCGCAGCTTTTCAGCTCGAAAAACGACATTCAGGAGACCGAGGGGCTGATTTTCAGGCAGTATCACCGCGAGATGTCGACACCGCTGCACCGGGTGGTTTTCGCCTATCACTCGTCGGAACAGGCAAAAAAAGCTCTCGAAGGCATAATTGAGACCACTGTTAACGCCAAAATCGACGGTTGCACGCACAAATCTCCGCACATCGTGCTGATTATAGGCGAGAGCTACAACAAGCGCCATTCTTCGCTTTACGGATACACATTGCCGACAACGCCACTGCAACAAAAACGGCTCGAAAACGGCGAGCTTTTTGTCTTCAAAGACGTGGTAACTCCCTGGAACATAACGAGTAACGCACTTTTGGACATCTTCTCGCTTTGGGAATACGGCTCGAGGCAAAAAATCTCGGAATATCCTTTGTTTCCTATGCTTTTCCGCGAAGCAGGATATGAAGTGAGCCTGTTCTCCAACCAGATAGTGGTTCGTGGTTTCAGCAAAGGCACCACCAACCAGTCGGGAAACTATTTTTTGGCCAACCGACAGCTGAGCGACGCCATTTTCGACCATCGGAACCGCCACAAGAGCGAATTTGACATGGAGCTGGTGCTTCAAGTGGCTCATTATCATAATGATACGTGCCGAAAACAATACTCGCTCGACATCATACATCTGATGGGACAGCATTTCGATTATGAAAATCGTTATCCCAAAAATGAAGCGCAATTCACTGATAATGATTATGTTAACAGAAATATCAGCGATGAGGCGAAAAAAACAGTGATGCATTACGACAACGCCACTTTTTACAACGACAAAGTCCTCGACAGCATCATTTCAATCTATGAAAATGAAGAATCAATAGTGATTTTTGTCTCGGACCATGGCGAGGAAGTGTTTGACAATCTGCAAGTTAGCGGTCGTTTACATCAGAAGCCGACCTTTGCGCAGGCGCAGCAGGAGTTCGAGGTGCCGATGTGGATTTGGTGTTCTGACAGCTATCGTTTGAACCACCACAACATCGTGGAAAGCATTGTAAACTCGCTCGAAAAGCCGTTTATGACCGACGGAATGCCTCAGATTCTGCTGTATCTGTCGGGCATCTCAAGCACTTGGAATGATGACAGCCGCAACCTCTTATCTCCTGATTATCAATGCAAAACAAGAATTATCAGCGGTTGTGCCGATTATGACCGTCTAAAATAAAAAATTGTTGTATTTTTGCATCCCGAAAAAAATAAATAATAAATTTTCAAAATGAAAAAACTTCTTTTAACTATTGCAACTATGGCAATTATCGCTACAGGTTGCCAGCATGCGCCGGAGAAACAGCTCACTTCGGGCGTGAACCTGGACAACTTAGACACTACAGCGCGTCTGCAGGATGATTTTTATCAGTATGCATGCGGCGGCTGGATGAAAAACAACCCTCTCGACGCTGAACACTCACGCTACGGCGCCTTCGACGTACTCGCCGAGAACGCACAGAAAGACCTGCGCGATATCATCGACAACGTCAGTAAAGGCGAGAATCCTAAAGGCTCGATAGCCGATAAGATCGCCACTTTCTACAACATCGGCATGGACAGCGTGCGTCTGCAGGAACAGGGTGCGGCACCTCTTATGCCTTACCTTGAGAGTATCAACAGCATCAAGACTAACGACGACGTATGGAAAGCTTTGCTTGAGATGCATCATCGCGGCGGCTTCGCACTATTTGCAACATTCGGCGAGTCAGACCCTGACGAAGCCAATATGTGCATCGCATGGGTTTACCAGAGCGGACTCGGTCTCGGCGATCGCGACTACTACCTCACCGACGAAGGCAACAACGTCAACATCCGTAAGGGCTACGTCGACCTGATGACAAAAGAGTTCGGCATGGCTGGCTTCGACAAGATGACGGGCTACAAACCTGACGAGCTCGCCAAGATGGTGATGAACTTCGAGACACGTCTCGCCAAGGCTCAGAACACCCGCCTCGAGAACCGTGACCCTCAAGCCACCTTTAACCGTTTCACCATTGAGGAAGCATCAGCGATGACTCCAAATATTGACTGGAAAGGTTATTTCGAGGCGATGGGCATTCTCGACGGCATGAAGAGCTTCAACATAGCCCAGCCTAACTATATCAAAGAAGTCAACGCTGTGCTCGGCGACACTGATGTCAACGTCTTCAAGGCATATTTCGCTTGGAACGCCATCAATGGAGCTGCCAGCTTCCTCAGCGACGACTTTGTGGAGGCCAACTTCGACTTCTACGGCCGTCTGCTTAGCGGTCGCGAAGTGAACCGTCCACGTTGGAAACGCGTAACGAGCACCGTTGACGGCGCCATGGGCGAGGCTCTCGGACAGCTTTACGTGGAGAAATACTTCCCGGCAGAGGCCAAGACACGTATGGAGACACTCGTTCAGAACCTTGTCACAGCCCTCGGACAGCGTATCGACATGGCTGAATGGATGACCGACGCCACCAAGGCCAACGCTCATGAGAAACTCGGCACTTTGTTGGTAAAGATCGGCTACCCGAACGAATGGCGCGACTACAGTGGTCTCGTAATCAAAGACGACAGCTACTTCGCCAACGTGATGCGCAGCAACGAGTTCGACATCGCTTACATGTTCAGCAAGATCAACAAGCCTGTCGACCGCAATGAATGGGGTATGACACCTCAGACTGTCAACGCATACTACAACCCGACAACCAACGAGATCTGCTTCCCTGCAGCTATCCTCCAGCCTCCGTTCTTCAATATGAATGCTGACGAGGCCGCCAACTACGGTGCCATCGGTGTGGTCATCGGACACGAGCTGACACACGGCTACGACGACCAGGGCCGCCAGTATGACAAAGACGGTAACCTCAACGACTGGTGGACAGAGGAAGATGCAAAGAACTTCGACAACAACAAACAGGCACTCATCGATGCATTCAACAACTGCATCGCCGTCGATGACCCTGAACTCGGTCTCATCCACGGTAACGGTGAGCTGACACTCGGTGAGAACATCGCCGACAATGGCGGCTTGCATGTGAGCTACCTCGCAATGCACAACGCCATGAAAGAAGGCCAGGTCAACAAAGAGAAGATGGACGGCTTCACGCCGGAACAGCGTTTCTTCCTCGCTTACGCAGCAGTGTGGGCATCAAATATCCGTCCGCAGGCAGCCTTGCAACTCACACAGATGGATGTCCACTCACTCGGCCGTAACCGCGTCAACGTGGCACTGCCGCAGGTGACAGAGTTCGTCGAGGCATTCGACATCAAGCCAGGCGACGGCATGTGGCTCGATCCTGAGAAACGCGTCGTTTTGTGGTAAGACAGGATTAACAAGATTAACAGGATTTGGATTATGTGGAGACGCACGGCGTGCGTCTCCACAATTTTTTTAATTATTTGATTGTTATTTTAAAAAAAATTATATTTTTGCAGAGAAATATAATACTATAACTATGAAAAATCTATCAACTTCAATTACTATTGTCATTTTTGCCTTGGCGATGATATTGACAAGCTGCTCAAAAGACAGCAACAATTCAACTAATAATGGCAGCGGTGGCGGCGGAACCTCTGTAGACACCCATTTGACAAGAATCACCGACATCTGCAATAATTATTCAAATGACAACGTGTTGTATGGTACCGACATTGAAGAACATCGTTTCAGATGGACAGGCAACCTTGTCACACAATGGGATTATTATTACAATGGTGAATTATGTACTCGCGCCACAATAAGTTACAACAATAGCGGCAAAATGACAAGAGCCAATATTATTGATTATGATGAAGGCGATAATGAAAACATCACTCTTATATTCAATTACACCGGTCAGAATATCACGAGCATCGATTATACAGACAGCCACGGGCATACAACAGCAACAGTCGGTTACAGCGGCGGAAAAATGTCAAGTTTATCCTCCGGTTATATGACATTTTATTTTTCTTGGGCTGATGACGACATTTCACGTCTTGAAGTTGTGGATGAGGGCTACGACATCTATGTTTATGACACAAAACTAAATCCTTTAGACAAGCAGGTCGCATTATTGATGGCTGTTTTTGATGAGGATTTCGATATTCTTTCAAAACATAATGTCAAGCACAAACAATGGGTGTCGAATAACGGAGGAACTCATTCAACAGACTACACATACACTTACGATTCAACCAACACATATCCGGTTTCGCGCACATATTCAAAAGAATACAGCTGGGGCTATGAATCAGGCGAGACCGATTACGAATACGAAGACTAATCTTTTGTAAAAACTAATATTTAAGAGATAAAAGAAGTATTCTCAAAGATTTCTTTTATCTCTTTTTCATTATCAATCATTTGGCGTAATCTCTCCAATCTGGCAGTGTTTGGCGATTCTGGAAACCATAGTTTGAGATATCCGTTGCGGCCGTATTTCTCATTAAGATGCTGCATCATGCGATCGTATTGCTGCTCATTTGAAAGCTCCGGGTAATGGTCGAGGCCGTATTGTATGGTACGGCGCACGATGGTTTCAGGGTCGATGAAGCGGTCGGCCTCCGCCACGATGCGGCCATATATAGTTCTAGGTTCATTTTTCGCCGATGCGCGGTGGTCTTCGGCAGCATCCGCCATAGTTTGAATCTGCTCCTCAGTAAACCATTTCTTGAGGTTTTCATCGGCTTTGATAATCTTTGCCGACACCTCATGATGATGTTCACGACCCTCGCAAAGCCCAGTATCGTGGTAAGCCGCGATTACGTAAACCATATCTGGATTAACATCAAGGTGCTCCGCAATCTCAAGCGATTGTTTGATAACCATTTCCATATGGTCGCGACGGTGAGCGGCGTCGAAATTGTCGTACAACGGCAGGATTTCGGAGGAAATGTAGGAGATTATAGTAGGATTTATATTAGGCATAATTGTATATAGTAATTATTAGTTTGCAAAATTAACAATTTTAAAGTCATTTGTTGATTTCGATAAAATTTTTATTTATCTTTGCATTCTACAAATTCGATAAAAAATGAAAAACTATTTCTAATTGGTATTATGTGTCTTATGGCACTTTCTATGCAATCTCAACGCTGCGCAGTTTTGGAATTCAAAGCTGGTGTAGGCATATCGCAGAATGACGTTGACGGCATATCAGCTTTATTCATAACTTATTTTCAACCAGATGGATTCACTATGGTGGAACGAACACAAATAGACAGAGTAATAGACGAACAAGGTTTCCAACGCTCAAGTATGACACAAGATCAAATTGTTAGATTAGGTGAAATATTAAACGTATCGAAGATTGTTATAGGTGAAATAAATATAGTATTTGAGCAATATCAAGTGGATGCAAGAATTGTCAATGTTGAAACTGGTACCATTGCAGCCACCGAAGGTGCAACGTTTACGACAACTTCTTATCGTAATAGTATGCAAGATTTAGCAGTAAAATTAGCCTCAAAGATAGCAATAACACCAAATGCAGAGCAAACAAACACAAACCAACAGCAAACTGAACCATATATAATTTATGGTTATTTAAAAGTGTTTCCAACTGATTTGGGCACCTTTGATACTGAACCCAAAGCTGTTATTGCACAGCTTAACAAGTCTATACAATATGGCTATGGCACATGGAGATTGCCTACCAACGAAGAGCTCGACTTGATGCGTGCCAACAAAACCATAGATAGTGGCACATATATGACAAAAGAAACAAAAACAAAAAGAGGAATCGTACGACTTGTAACAGACCGAGAAAAAGGAGAAACAACACCAGCTGTTCCACAAGGATATGTTGACCTTGGGCTTCCAAGTGGAACTTTATGGAAAGACCAAAATGAAACTGGTTTATATACATACTATGAAGCAATAGCCAAATTCGGTAACGAACTACCTACCAAAGAAAAATTATATGAATTAATAGACTCATGCCAATGGACATGGAATGGTAGCGGTTACAAAGTTACCGGTCCAAATGGTAAATCAATTACTTTACCTGCCGCTGGCATCCGCTATGTCGGTTGCAGTGTAGCATACAAGGGCTCCAAGGGCAATTATTGGTCTTCCACACCTAATGGTGAGGTCTACGCATGGGCACTCTACTTCGATTATAGAGAAGTGATTATGTCCGACACAGAAGGTCAGGCGGTCGAGCGCTCCGTCCGATTGGTCCAAGATAGATTCTAATAACTATAAGAATTTGATACTATGCTTGATAAAGCAAAAAATTTCTTTATAACAGAGAGTTATATGCCTAACGAAGAAACTATTGCTGCAATCAATGAAGCAATGTCAGATAAAAACCACAGCAAAGTTTACTCTAATGCTGAAGAAATGATTTATGATATTTTAAACGAAGAAAAATAGTTTTACATCTTCACTTTCGCAATCCGTCTCATCATCGCATCCCACCATTTGGCTGGAAGAAGCCAATGCAAAAACACTATAGTTCCTGAAAATGCCCCGATTCTGTACCTTGCGCGAGGGTGCTTGCGGTTCACGGCCTTGTTCATGGCGCGGGCGACGACTTTAGGCGATGAAATCAATTTTGAATTATAAGCAAAGTGTAACATCGCAGCCTCATTCAATGCAGCTGCCTCGTATGGCGTGCCTTTCGACGACTCGGCGAGATGGTCGGCAGCGATATGTCCCCAAGCTGTGCGGATGGCTCCTGGCTCGATCATCACCACATCGATGCCAAACGGTTTCATCTCCATGCGCAATGCGTCGCTCAACGCCTCGACGGAATATTTTGTGACATGATACCAGCCACCGAACGGCAACACAGCCCTTCCCGCCACCGACGAGGTGTTCACGATACGCCCCGAGCCTTGTTTTCGCATTATCGGGAGCACCAGCTGGCACAGGCGCGCCAACCCGAACACGTTGACCTCCACTTGCCGACGGGCCTCGACCATGGTGACGTTCTCGACCGCACCGAAGTAACCGTAACCAGCGTTGTTTATCAGCACATCGATACGACCCTCCGCCTCCATGACAGTATTCACACCTTCAATCATCGAATTCTCATCCGTGACATCCATTTTCACCGTCACCACACCTTTCTCACGAAGAGGCTCCATCATGTCGAGTCTTCGTGCCGCGGCATAAACTCTATGTCCTTGATTAGCAAGCATTAACGCGGTGTCGAAACCAATGCCTGAGCTCGCTCCAGTGATAAGGATAACCTTCTTTTCCATACAATATTTTTTGCAAAATTAACAAATTTGACAAAATAGACATGTTTTTATTTGACAGGATTAACAAGATTAATTTTTCCTCATTATTTAGACAAGATTTACAAGATTAACAGGATTTTTATCGTCCAAAACAATCTTGTAAATCTTGTTAATCCTGTCTAAAAAATTTTCCTGTCAGAAAAAACATTATCTTTGCAGAAAAATAGAAAAATGAAAAAACTGTCTATCTTTTCAATATTTTTATGTCTTTGCATGTCGATTTTTGCGCAAAGCAACGTGTTTTTCACCAAAGAGATAACACCCGAGTCGCTTGTCAGGGTTTTTCAGGCCTTAGGCGTGGAACCGACGGGCAAAGTGGCGGTGAAAATCTCGACAGGTGAGTCGAAAAACAGCAACTATCTCAGGCCGGATTTTATTGTCAACCTGGTGAATGAGACCGACGCCACCATCGTGGAATGCAACACTGCTTACGGCGGCGTGCGCGATGCCACGGCAGGACATCTGCAAGTCATAAAAGAACGCGGTTTCGACCAGATAGCGAAGGTCGACATCATGGATTCGGAAGGCGACATGGAGATTCCGGTGAGCGACACCACCTGGATCAAAAAAGACATAGTAGGCTCGCATCTGGCGAATTACGATTTCATGATAAACCTCGCTCATTTCAAAGGACATGCCCGTGGCGGCTATGGCGGAGTGTTGAAAAACCAAAGCATCGGAGTGGCGGCACGTCGTGGCAAATGTTACATCCACACCGCAGGCGAGTCGACAACCACCATCTATGGCAGCAACACCCAGGACTCGTTCCTCGAATCAATGGCAGCAGCGGCACAGGCTGTCCATAACTATTTCAAACAGGATGGCAAAGACATCGTCTACATCGACGTGATGAACAACCTGTCAGTCGACTGTGACTGCAACCCTCTCCCGGCAAAACCTGAGATTGCCGACATCGGCATCCTCGCCTCCACCGACCCTATCGCACTCGACAAGGCCTGCCTCGACCTCATCTTCGAATACGACCCCACACAAGGCAACCCGCAGCCGCTCATCGACCGTATCACAGAGCTGCACGGCACACATATCATCGATTACGCCGTAGAGATAGGATTAGGCCAGCAGGCTTACAACCTCATCGACATCGACGAAGACGGAATAGAGGAAATCGACCCGCAGAATCCGGATCCTGAAACGCTGCGTTACAACGTGTTCAGCATCGACGGCCGTAAGATCCTGCATAACGCAAAAAGCCTCGAATCACTGCCATCGGGAGTGTATATCATAAACGGGAAAAAACAGGTCATCGCCAGGTAAACCTACACCTTAGCGATAATCACCATGATATTGTGGACAAACATATTCACCGCTATCGCCAGCAAAATCACACCGAAAAATTTTCGTAAGATGAAAATGAAATTCTTTCCCAGAAAATCTTGAATCTTGTCGAGATAACGAATCACAAAGTAATCGAGGGCGATATTCAACAGCAATCCTATCAGGATGTTGACCACGGCATAGTCGGCGCGCAACGACAGCAGACCTGTCAAGGCACCCGGACCTGCAATCAACGGAAAAGCCACCGGCACAATGCTCGCTCCGCTGTTGTTGTTCTCGTTTTTGATGATTTCGCGACCTAAAATCATCTCCACAGCCAACACGAACAGCACAAACGAGCCTGCCACGGCAAACGACTCCTTGTCGATGCCAAACAGCTTCAAAAGTCCGTCGCCGGCGAAGAAAAACGCCAGAAACAACGCCAAAGCCACCAGACAAGCCTGTCCCGCCTTGATGATTTTGTTTTGCTCCCTCATGCTCACAAAAATCGGTATCGACCCGAAGATGTCGATGATTGCCGCCATCACGAAGAAGGCACCGAAGATTTCAATAAAATTGATGTTCATTTTATATTTAATTTTTTTGCAAATATAAAACTTATTTCAATTTTAAATCAAATTATTTCGACAAATATAATGATAATGTGGGCCGAAGCGCTTGAACGCCGCCTCGTCGAGCTCCTCCTGATACTTCGGATGAGCCACCGAGATGATGAGCTTGGCGCGCTCCTGCAGCGAGCGACCGTAGAGGTTCACCGCACCATATTCCGTGATAAACCAATGGATATGGTTGCGTGTGGTGACAGCGCCAGAGCCCAAGTCCAGCGCCGGCACTATCTTGTTGATGCCTTTGCGTGTGGTCGATGGCATGGCAATGATGGCTTTTCCATCTTTTGCACGCGACGAGCCATAGACAAAGTCAATCTGACCGCCCACGCCCGAATAGATGCGCTCGCCAAGCGAGTCGGCGCACACCTGTCCCGACAAATCAATCTGAATTGCCGAGTTGATGGATGTCATCTTAGGCTGCTGGGCGATGATGAACGGGTCATTGGTGTATTCCACGTCTTTCAGCAAAACCTCGTGGTTGCCGTCGATGAAGTTGTAAATCTTCTGCGAGCCCATCACGAAGGTGGATACGATCTTGCCTTTGTCCAATTTCTTGTTGTTGCCAGTGATGACGCCCTTTTTAATCAAAGGCAAAATGCCATCGGAGAACATCTCAGTGTGGATGCCGAGGTCTTTGTGGTTGTGGAGACACGACAAAATGGCATTCGGGATGCTTCCGATGCCCATCTGGAGACATGCTCCGTCTTCGATGAGCTCAGCGCAATAACGTCCTATGGTCTTCTCCACCTCGTTAGGCTCGGGCATGTCGACCGTCAGCAGCGGTGTGTCATCCTCAACAAAAACATTGATTCTGCTGATGTGGACAAGCGCATCGCCAAATGTCCTCGGCACGTGTTTGTTGACCACTGCTATGACGAACTCGGCACTCTCCATGGCCGCCAGGGTGGCATCGACCGACGAGCCCAACGACACATAGCCGAACTTGTCGGGCGGACACACCTGTATCATCGCAACATTGCATTTGATATATTTTTCGCGGTAAAGCTTCGATGTCTCACCCAAAAACACCGGGATGTAGTCGGCCAGACCTTTCTGCACGCTTTCGCGGACGTTGGCGCCGACGAAGAAGGCGTTATGCTGGAATATCCCCTCAAACTCCGGGTTGACGTATGGCGCGGCTCCTTCGGTGTGGAGATGATGAATATACACGTTTTTAAGCTCGCCTGCACGACCACGGTCGCATAAGGCTTTCACCAGACACTGCGGCACGCTCGACACCGAGCTGATGTGCACATGGTCACCCGATTTTATCACTTTTACGGCCTCTTCCGCCGAAACTGCCTGATATTGCTTTCTCATGATATAAATGATTGTGGCGTCTTTACAATTATTTGATTACGATTCTTTCAACAAATTTCTGATTCTCTGTGAAAACTGCAACAAAATAAACGCCTTGCGGCAATGTGCTGATATCTATTCTCGATTCAGATGTAGATAAAATCCTTTTTCCAGTAATATCACTTACAATAATGCCTTGTACAGACGCACAGCCGTGCGTCTCTACGGTTACAAAATCATGTGCGGGATTTGGATAAATCGCAATATTCAATTCATTTTCTTCGATGCCATCCGGCACGAAATGCATGATGACATTGACCTCAAAATCAACGTATTGACCGTTGCTGGTGGCACGCAGAATCAATGTCGCGGTCGCCTCTTCTCTCGACAAACGGTTCAAAACCAATGTCTTACCACTGATCTCAGCTGACAGCTCGGCCGTATTCGAATTTGAGACCAAACTGTAAACAATCAGTTCGTCGTCGTTATCTGGGTCGGTTGCCACGCCATTGATATTGACTTCTATGGTCTGCGGATACTGGTCGAAGACCACGTCATCGACAGGATTTACTATATATGGGGGCTGGTCTTGAGGTTGCACAGGACCTTCTCCGTTGAAGTTCTCTATACAGAAATAAGCTGGCGTAACCATGCCGACGTTGTTGTTTTTCGATGATGACAGGCTGAATGAGATGGTGTTGACGGCACCGAGTGTGCTGAGGTCGAACCATTCCCAGGTGTTGAGGATATAATCTTCTTCATTATTTGAAAAACGATAGTCAGCCAAGTAAAACTCGGCTGTCCCCACTGTCTGACCGCTGGCGTTTTTACCTGTCGCGGTGAGTTTGAACCAGTCAGGGTCGTTGCCCGTAGTGCCGCCGAAAGCAGTAGCTGTGGCGTCGCCGTCGTGCATGTTCTGGTATGCCCAGAGGTTGTTTGTGACGTAGCATCCCGTCACTGTATGTGCCTGATTGTCAGAGGCATGGACATCGCACTGTACGCCCATTGCGTAAGCAACGCCATATTGTGCCGAGCCATCGTAGCCGCAGCCCGATGCCGCTGTGTATTGTGCATTCAATCCCGACTGTGACATATCGGTATGATTCGAGGCGGTGAAGCCACCCCAGAATGAATAATCAGGCATATAATAATTGTAGAACATCCAGCCGCCGCTGAACATCTCGTTGTCGCCCGACTCACCCTGCCAGTATCCGCCTGCACCGAGTGTCACATCATCGAAAGTGGCGGTGCCTACTGTCACTGTCACGTCGTTACCCGAAACATTGACGTTCATGTCGACATATTTGCCGTTGCTGGTGGCACGGATTACTAAAATCTTGTTGGTGAATGCGTCGGAAGTGGTTCTTGTCACCCACAGCACGTCGCTCCAATCGATTGTGGCGGTGATTTCCGAAGGGCAGTTCTGCACTGTGATTTCGATGAACTCGTTGTTGTTGTCAGGGTCGTCGAAAACATTGCTGAGGTCGAAATTCAGCGTCTGCGGATAATCTGTGAAGTTTATCGGATCCAATGGGTTGGCGACGACAGGCGGCAGGTCTTCGGCGAGGCACTCCACCGTGAAGCTTGTCTGCACCGACTGTCCGGCGCTCTCGGCATTCAAAGTTATAGTCGAGGTTCCGCCAGTTGCCACAAGACGTGTCACCGTCAAAATCCTGTTATTCAGTGATGTCGAGACGAGCGACGTGTTGCTGTTCGAAGCCACAGTTATCACGATGCCGGTGTTTGGGTCGTCGGGGTCGTTGAAGGTGTTTGTCAGGTCGACGGTCTGGCTTGCCGGATATGATTCCAAAACGATGTTTGAGATAGGGTTGGCGACGACAGGTGGCAAGTTGGCACCGCTTGCCAGTTCGTCGGCGCCGGCGCAAGGCGCCGTCGCCGACCGGTTTTGGTCGTCGATGTCTTTTGTCACATATGAAAGCGGGTTGGCGACAGTCAGACCTGTGGCATCAGTGATATGTAAGTCGTTGGTTCCCACAAAGTTAGGTGCGCAAATAGCCGAATGTGTGTCAAAGCCTGTGGCCGCTGTCCAGTCGGCCAAAGTGGCACAGTCGGTGCTTGTGAAGCGTCCGACATTGCTGCCTGCAAACTGTATGCGGTTGTAGTCGCAATGACGGTCGGTGGCGTTCTGTTGGAAACGGAAGACGTATCCCGCTGTCTCATTGACAAACAAGTTATTGTACATGAATAAGTTAGACCAGTTTTTGTCGACATACATCACTCCGCAGTTGCCGCTGCCCGAGCACTTCACGGTGTTATTCACAAAGTAGACATAGCTGCTGTTGGAGTCGTCCAGCTCGCAGCACCACGAAGTGTTGACGTTGCTCACCAGGTTGACAATATTGTTTCTGATGATGATGGGCTCTGTCTCGGTTCCCATCGCCGGACGTGTCTCGAACACCGTGGCGTAGTTAGAGTTGCGTGTCACGTTCATCACGTTGTTTTCGACAATGCTGCCGTTGCGGATACGTAACAAATCGATAGCATGATAGTTTGTCAGGACATCGTGTGTGTGGTTGGTGACGGTGTTTCCGCGTATTATCGCATGGTCGGTGAAACTGATGTATATCCCTTTGAACGACTGGTTAAGGAAGGTGCAATTCTCGACCAACAATCCGTCGTTGAGGGTGTAAATGTTATGACCTTGATAGTAAAGGGCTATATAGCCGTTTTCGAAGTGGCATCCCACGAACTCGTTGTCGTGGCAGACCCACTCACCGTCGTTGTAATAAACGAGGTTTTTGTCGCCGTCGAGGTTGTTGTTTGAGACAGCACCCACAAAACGCATGTTGTTGAAATGGTTATAGTCGGTCTGACCGTTAACCACCAGCAGTCTGGCTTTGTTGGCCGATGTCGACGTCACCGTCATGTTCTCAAAGGTGATGTAGTCGGTGCCGTTGAGTTTGATGGTGCTGTTGTCGGTGTACCCCGCGTTGCTGGTTATCACCACTTGCTGGTTGTCGCCTCCCATGCCTCTGAAGATGACACGGTTGGTTGCCGATGTCCCGCTAATCTCGTTGATGGTGACGTATTCCTCATACGTGCCGGGGGCGATTTCGAAAACCACCTGACCGCTCACGCCGGCTTCCAATGCCGTTGCCGCCGCGCTGAGCGAGGTGTAGTCAGGATTTTGTGAAGAATTGCTGTTGATTGTGTAAGTGCCTGACAACTGGGCATTTACGATTGTCGCAAATAGCAGCGACAGTGCTAAAAAGAAACACTTTTTCATTTTAATTTAATTTTAATCCCGAAATAAATTTTCTATGTGTTTGGCAAGGTCTTCTGACTCGTCCGAGCCTGCCGCCTTCCCATCTTTTCAGACAGTGGCTTGATTGACAGGCCTTTACACCGGACTCACAGCAGCGGGTACTGTCGCCGAATCGCACAGCGTTCCCTTTTCCAAAGCGACTGCAAAATTACAATTTTTTTGATTATTTGTTTAAAAAATCGAAGTCGTTTTTTTCGGTCGCCAAAGGCGAGAAAAAAATTCGCCGTCAGGCGGTCGGAAGCAAAAAATCACTATATTTGCAAAAATTTAAGAGATGAAAAAACGTTTTTGGCTCCTGATTCCTCTGATTATCATTTTGATTGTCATTTTGCTGTATATTTTCCCCGTATCCGGCGAGATGCCGCTATGGCTTTCTATACTTCCGCCGCTCATCGCCATTGTGATAGCTCTTTTGGTGAAAGAAGTGATATCGTCGCTGTTTTTCGGCATCCTGAGCGGCACTTTCATCATGGCCTTGTATTCCGGTCAAGGTCCCGCCAAGGCTCTTGGCGGCGGACTGCTGCGCGTTGCCGACACCTACATCGTGGGCTCTCTATCCGATAATTCACACATCCAAATCATTGTGTTCACGCTGCTTATCGGCGGCATGGTGCGCCTCATCACCGCCAACGGAGGCATGCGGGGAGTGGTCAACTGGCTGTCAAAACGCGCCAAAGGTCCCCGCTCAGGCCAGCTGATGACGTTCATCATGGATCTCTGTGTGTTTTTCGACGACTACTCCAACACTTTGGTGGTCGGCAACACTATGCGACCCATCGCCGACAAACTGAAAATTTCCCGCGAGAAGCTTTCATATATCGTCGACTCCACTTCTGCGCCAGTGGTGGCTATAGCCTTCGTCACAACATGGATAGGCGCCGAACTGAGCTATATCCAAGACGGCATCGATGTCATCGGACTTGACACAAACGCATATTTTGTATTCATCAATTCGTTGAAATACAGCTTTTACCCAATTTTAACCCTCGGCTTCGTCCTGATGCTCATCTTCTCGCAACGCGACTACGGTCCAATGTTAAAAGCCGAACGCAAAGCGAGAATGGCAACGCAAACAAATTCTGAAAATATTGATAACCAACAAGAAAACGCTCATCTCATTGATGCATTGATACCTCTTCTTGTTTTGATTTTCGGCACGATAATCGGACTTTTTGTCACTGGTTATAAGTCTGAAATATGGAATGACCCAAACTACGGTTTGTTTCCGAAAATCTCAGCAACCATTGGCGAAGCCAACTCTTATCTCGCCCTGATTTGGTCGTCTCTCTTGTCGCTTCTGACCACGATTGTTTTGACCTTGCGCCGTGGCACGATGATATTCACCAAAATCATTGAAGAAATGATCGAAGGTATCAAAACAATGTTCAATGCGGTTTTGATTCTTACTATGGCTTGGTCTATCTCATTGATAACCAGCGATATGCACACGGCAGAGTTCGTCTCTCAATTGTTATTGAAATGGTCGTTGTCGCCTGTTCTAGTCCCAATGCTGACCTTCATCTTGGCTGCTTTAATCGGTTTCTCAACAGGCACATCGTGGGGTACGATGGCGATTCTTTACCCATTGATTTTGCCAGCTTCATGGATGCTTTGCATAAATGCCGGAATGAGCGTCGATGCCACTATGCCGTTGTTTTACAACGTGGTAGCCTCCGTTCTTGCCGGAGCCGTCATGGGTGACCACTGCTCCCCTATCTCCGACACCACCATCATGAGCTCGTTGGCCTCAGGCTGCGATCACCTTCAGCACGTCGGCACACAGATGCCGTACGCACTCACCGTCGGTTGCGTCGCTGTATTTATAGGAGTACTGCCAACCGCACTCGGCTTGCCATCGTGGATAGCATTCCTCATGGGATTGGCAGTGCTTGCAGTTATCGTGCGATTTGTCGGAAAAAAGGTCTAACGATACCTCTGTTCTAATTGTTCTCTATACTTTGCAGTAATTTCTTTAGCAATCTCCACTGCGTCGCCTTCTGGCTCGGATGAGAAGGTGCCGTAACGCTCACGCCACCACTGTCCTTCGTAGGTGCAGATGCGCTTGTGATACTTGGTCTCATCGAAATCTTCATCTGTTTCGATGGCAGCGTTCATCTCGTTGAAAAACTCCTTCCAGCGGTAAGCGTAATATGTCTCGGTGAGTCCCGACCATGCGCGGCTTGCGTATTCATTCAACAAAGCGTCGTCCTCACCCCAAGTGGTGATGATGTTGCGGGCGTTGCTCTCGAAATAATCCTTCTCTTCGTCTGTGTTTCCTATGGCTCGGGCGTCTTTTATCCATTTTCCGACAAGGAAAGCGGGCTCCGTAGCCAAAATTCTTTCCGTATCATCCAAAATAGAGGTCATAACATCCTCAATCTCGTGCATTTTATCGTAATCTTTGACATTATAAGCCTTAACGTAATCCATGTACAAATCGCTGAAATAGTTGCCTAACAGCTGACGTGTCACGTTCACAATGTCAAAATGACGTGTTCTGGCCACGCCGACTGTATCTATAAGATTATCAAGCACATCGAGCAAAACGATGTTGTTGTATTTGTACGTCGGCGCGATGTAATACTGTCGGTATTCATCGATTTTTCCCAAAGTAGGCCGTTGGTTGATGCGCACAGTCTGTCCTGGCGACGACACCTTATTATATACGCTGTCGGCCAACAGCCGCCAAGCCTCTCTCATGTGCTCGTCTTTCTTACCGGCACGCTGGTCGGCGAGGCACTCCACCCAAGCGTCGATATCGCGTGTGAGCGGGTTGTCCCAAGCCTTTTCGAACACATATTCATACATGAACGGGTTGCAGTCGAAGCCTTCCAAGGTGCTACCGATGCCCACGAAGTTGTCGCCGCCTGCTTCAAAAGCGTGTTCAATGCGGTCGTTCACTATATTCAGATTGCCAGCCAGCATCGAGTTTCCGCCGAAGTTGCCGAGATAGCACCAGATGTAAGGCACGCCGTAATAGGCGTTGGTGCGCTCCCACACCGGCTGGCGCTCACAATAGTAATCAAGCATGATATGTCTGTCTTTCGGCATCGAGGTGATGTACGCCTCGATTCTGTTGTCGACCTCCCAATATTGGCGCTCGTTCCAGAACAGCCACGCCATCTCGAGCCATCTGGCCTGTGGGTCGGCGGCTTCGAGTGATTCGTATACCTGACGGCTCACACGTGCCAGATATTCAGGCTCCCAACTCGGCGGGATGAGCTCGTTGAAGATATCGATGCCGTAGATATGGTCGGTGCCGTAAAACTCCGTCTGTTTGGCTATGAACTTCTTCTGTATCTCGGTGTAAAGCGGGTCGAGCGGGTCGAGGAACTTGCACCAGCAGATGCTGTCGAAGCCCGCCCAGTCGCCCAACGATGCCAACGGAGCATCGGGATAGAGACGTTTTATACATGGTGGCACATGGCCGGCAAAACCTGGCAATACAGGCTTCATATCGAGTTCGCGTTCGCGTGCCACTATCTGCTGTTGCAGCGACTTCTGGTTGTCGAGCCAAACCTTAGGCAGCGGTCCGCCCCAACGGTCGATGTTCTGCATACGGTGCCACGGCAGATGCGCCGGACCCGTGAAATAGCTGCGTATCTCGTCGGCAGTCAGGCCGAGCTCGCTCCACACCTCATACCACACCGACTCCTGTCCGGTGATGGCAAGCGGCAAATTTATTCCGTTGAGCGCCATCCAGTCGATGAAATGCTCCCATTGCGACCAGCCCCACCATGGCATGGTGTATCCAAAGGTGCAGTAGTTCAAGAAGAAACGGTCAGGGACACGGGCGTTAAGGCGCACTTTTTCCGCAACTTTCGGCATATCTGAAGGAATCTCCAGTTTTTCGGTCTCAAACCACGAATATTGTGCCTTGCAATAATATTTAAGGTAATGGTTCAAACCCACCGCCATGCTGTTGGCGTTGTTGCCTCGAATCACCAGATTTCTGCCGTCGGTCTCAATCTCAAAACAGTCGACAGTGTCGTTAAGCCGTTCAAGCACAATATGTTTCGAATATTGCGGCACCACACGGTTCACTAATCCCCGCATCGCGATGACCTCCGAATCTTTTTCCCGATGACAGCTCTTGTGCTGCCTGATTAAAAGCACCGTAAAAAGACATAAAATGAATAATAAAATTGCAATTTCCCCTTTAGAACCCAGTTTTTTCATATTTTAACAGTTTAATTTCTGCAAAAATATACATTTTTTTATTTCGACCACATGACAGTAATCTTTTTTCAGTGCCTTTCGGGCAGAAATCTTGTAAAATCTTAAAAAAATCTTATTTCGTATAGTATTGTAAATCAATCAATTGGAATTTTTAGGGTAAAAAAATTCACTTTTTTTGGCGGTCGTTTGGAAAAAAGGCGTAATTTTGTCCAGTTTTTCTTTGAGCAGAAAAAAGATTTTATTAATTAAAAATTATTGAAAATGTCAGAAATTAAAGAAAAAGTTGTATCAATCATCGTTGATAAGTTAGGTGTTGATCCATCAGAAGTTGTTGAAACAGCAAACTTTACACAAGATTTAGGAGCAGATTCTCTTGACACAGTTGAGTTGATTCTCGATTTCGAGAAAGAATTTGGCGTATCAATTCCTGACGATCAGACAGAGAACATCCAGACAGTCGGCGACGCTATCAAATATATCGAAGAACACAAAGCATAACTATGGAGGGAAAGCGTGTAGTCATTACAGGCTTAGGAGCCATCACGCCTATCGGCAAAAACGTTTCAGATTACTGGGACAGTCTCTGTAAAGGCGTAGGCGGAGCAGGGATGATAACACGTTTCGATGCATCGAAATTCAGATCACGCATAGCTTGCGAGGTGAAAGATTTCGACCCGCTTCAGTACTTCGATAGAAAAGAAGCACGCAAACTTGACTATTTCGAGCAGTTCGCCATGATATCGGCGGACGAGGCGATTCAAGATTCAGGTATCAACAGAGATAACACTGATTTCACTGAAGTCGGTGTTATCTTTGCTTCTGGTATCGGAGGTATCGAGAGCCTTTCTCTCGAGACAATAGACTACGCTCATGGTGACGGGACACCGCGCGTGAGTCCATTCACTATCCCAAAACTACTTCCCGACCTCGCAGCAGGTAACATCTCGATAAAATACGGTTTCCAAGGTCCTAACTACTGCACCGTCTCAGCCTGTGCATCGTCGGCCAACGCCATCGTTGACGCCTTCCGTTACATCCACTACGGTCGTAACGAGGTGATGATAGCCGGAGGTGCCGAAGCTCCTATATGCCCTATCAGCGTTGGTGGTTTCGAGGCCATGAAGGCCCTCTCCACACGTAATGACGACCCTGCCACCGCATCGCGTCCGTTTGACGCCGACCGCGACGGCTTCGTCATGGGTGAAGGCGGCGGTTGCTTGGTTTTAGAGGAACTCGGACACGCGATAAAACGTGGAGCCAAGATCTACGGCGAGATAGTGGGCTGTGGCGAGTCAGCCGACGCGCACCATATCACAGCACCGCATCCTGAGGGACAAGGCGCCGCATTGAGTATGCAGCGCGCACTCAGAGAAGCCGGCATCACTCCAGATGTCATCGACCACATCAACACCCATGGGACATCAACGCCGGCAGGCGATATCCCTGAGATTCTGGGTATCAAGACGGTGTTCGGCGAACATGTCTACAGCATGTCGATCAACTCGGGCAAGTCGATGACAGGCCATCTCCTCGGAGGTGCAGGTGCCATCGAGGCTATCTCCACAGTGCTGGCGTGCAAAAACGACATCGTGCCGCCTACCATCAACCACTTCACCGACGACGAGCACATCGACCCGAAAATCGACTTCACCTTCTGGAAAGCGAAGAAAAGAACCGTCAACTACGCCATCAGCAACGCCTTCGGCTTCGGCGGTCATAACGCAAGTATCATCTTCAAGAAATATTAGCGATGTTAGGGCTTTTTCGTTATCACGACAAGGCCGAGAAAGAGCTGGCCAAAAACATTCATAACCTGTTCGGCTTCTACCCTCACAACATCACCCTCTATCAGCTCGCGTTCACGCATAAGTCGATGAGCCACAAGCTTAACGGCATACAGGTGAGCAACGAACGTCTCGAATATCTCGGCGACGCCATCCTGAGTTCCATAGTGGCTGAATATCTCTTCAAGAAATACCCTGCAAAACAAGAAGGCTTCCTTACCGAGATGCGTTCGCGCATCGTCAGCCGTGCGTCGCTCAACAAACTCTCGATGAAATTCGGCTTCGAAAACCTGATTTCATACGTCAAGTCGCACGACAAACACTCGAAGTTCCGCTCTATCGGCGGCAACGCCTTCGAGGCGTTCACAGGCGCCATCTTCCTCGACAGAGGCTACAAATTCACCTATAAAATCATCGTCGACCGCATCATCAAGATTCATCTCGACCTCGACGAAATAGAGAAGAGCGACGGCAACTACAAGAGCCGTATCATCGAATGGTCGCAGAAAAACAAGCGCCAGCTCGAGTTCCGTCATTCCGACACCAAGGGCGAAGGCTTCGAAAAGCTTTATTATATCAAGCTCTTCATCGACGAAAAAGAGTATTCCGAGGCGTGCGACTACTCGATAAAAGGGGCTGAGCAGCTCGCGGCGGAGAAAGCATGGCATATCCTTGAAGAAGAGAACAACCAAACCATTTAAAACAATAAGATTATGGTAAAGAAAAAGAGAAAACTCGTTGTCGAGCCATTCGACGACATCAAAATCGTGGGAGTTTGCACCCATCTCGAGGACTACAAGCTTGCCTGGCATATCAATAACTTATTGAATATCAATCTGGTAAAGTACGACGACATCTACAATGAAGATGATCTCGCCTTTTCTTTTTATCTTTACGACGGCGGTGAAAACTGCAACACTTTCAACCTTGTGGAGATTGCCAACTCCGAAGGCCGCTGGGTGAAGTTCTTCCCTCCCACCGACTATCTTCTCGTAATACGCAACTTCATCAACGACGCCAACCTTCAGATTCTGCTCGACAAAATCAAGCACATTGAAGGAGTCGCCCACGCCTATCTCATTGATTTGGAGACAAATAACAAAATCGACACACTTTTAGAAGACATCGAAATGCACGAAATAGATATCGTTTCGAGCATGAAGAAGTGACCCTTGTCATTTCGACTGGAGCGTAGCGGAATGGAGAAATCCTCAAATTTTAAAGAAATTTTTTTTGCAAAATAAGGAAATTTTACTATTTTTGCAAAAATTATCATTTTAATATAATATTGATTATCAATACTGATAATAATTTTTTAGAAAATTTAAGGAATTTTTAGTGAAAAAATAAGGAAATTATGATAAGGGTGGTTTTGACAAACGAGATGCTTAACAGAATTATTTCCATTGAGGAGTGCAAAAAACATTTTGGCTCGTACAGGATGCCTATTTCGTTAAGCAATAAGCTTCGCAAGAGTTCTAAGAAGAAGAGTTCTTACGCATCGACGAGAATTGAGGGAAACCCGCTGACAGAAAGCCAGTCTAACGAAGTGATTGAGGCAAAAAACCGTCATTTTTTGAAGCCGGAACAGGAGGTCAGAAACTATTTTGCGGCATTGGAGCTGTCGGAAAAGTTTTTGAAAGAGCGAAAACCATTTTCGTTGAGTCTTATTTTAGCTTTGCAAAAACAAGTTGTTATGGGTGAAAGTCGCGATAAGATCGGACTTCGCGGCCCTATGCCCCCCGGTGTTTTGTTTGCGGTTTACGATGACAAAACCCATCGTCCGGAATACATCCCACCGATGTGGAATGAGGTCAAAAGTCTGCTTGATGAGTTGATTTTGTATGTTAACAACTCTGATGATCATCCTTTGATAAAAGCGGCAGTTGTTCATTATCAGATGGTTACGATACATCCATTTGAAGATGGCAATGGTCGTACGGCACGAATTTTATCTGATTACATCCTCGACTATTATGATTTTGGTTTTAATCAGATTGGTTCTCTTGAGGAGTATTTTGCATACGATATTGACGAATATTACGCTTCATTGCAGATGGGGCTTCCGCCTTTATATTATGACGGTCGCGACAATCCTCCGCATCCGGAGGTTGGGGTCCACTATTTTTTGAGGATGGTGGAACTTCACGCAAAAAAAGTCGTGGAGTTGGCTTCAACAACGTTACAGGAACAGCGCGAGGCGTCACTATCTTTTTTGAATAAAAAAGAAAAAGATTTTTTACAATATCTTATTGATAATCATATAGATACATTCACTCCATCAGAAATGGCCGTTGTAATGAAAGTTACAAATCACACCATCACCAATTGGTGTGCCTCGTTAGCCAAAAACGGCTTTCTGACCCCGAATCTGGTGAAACAGAGGATAAGGTCGTATAGGGTAAATGGGTGATGCTATAAGCAACAGGATATTAACTCTACTAGACCATCTTTATTTCCGACGACAAACTCCACTGGAGCATTGTTTTCTTGAACTAAGTCGTTGAGATACAGAGGCTCTCCAAGTATGAAAAGGCTACAACTGAAAGTGTTGCCAACTTTTAACTTGGAGTTTTCTGCTTTTTCAACGATAAATCTGTAGTCGCCAAGATAACGGAAAGTGCAGCGGCGGTTGGGTTTCCATGACACGGAGACACGGTCGCCGACTGATAAATCCTCGACTTTCAAGTGTTGTGATTTCACATAATCAGAACCATTGTCTTGACCAATGTTTGCAAGGAAAGCATCCCAATCATTGAAGCCTAGAAACTTTGATAGAATGTTGAGTGTGCAGTTTCGAGTAGTATCCGCACCATCAATATAACCCCAAAGACGTTTTAGTGTGGTTGGGCTCATGGTCTCATGGGTGCGCTCCCAGATGGCGCCGCTGAGAAAGATGAAGTCGGCGGGAGTCTTCATGCGGCGCTTTAAATCATCTTCGATTCGATGGCGCAGCTCGAGTATTTCAGGACTTGTCTTGTTCATACCGAAAATTATTCACTGCAAAAATGCGAAATTTTTATTAAAAATAAAAGTCCTTTTTAATCCTTGTTTTGAAAAATCAGAAATTAGTTTTAATTTTGTGGAAAATTTTCATCACCATGAACGACGACAGCACATCGGGAATCATCGAGGGGCGTTTTTTGAATGACGACGACGGCAAATCGGTTTACGAAGCCGTGTCAAGCCGAGGTTTCAACACATTGATGAAGGTGAAACGGCAGGGCAGGTGGTTTATTCTCAAGGGATTAGCACCGGAATGCCGCACACAGGCCGTTTATCTTGAGTTGTTGAAAAAAGAATACGATTTGATGGTGCAGCTCGACCATCCTAACATCGTGAAAGCCATCGCAAAAGAGGAAAACGATCAAATCGGGCCGTGCATAGTGATGGAATTTGTCGATGGTGTGACACTTGACGAGTTTTTGAAGACTAAGCCGTCGGTGGCAGCAAGGAAAAAGGTCGTGGAGCAGCTTCTTGATGCGTTGGCATACATCCATGGCAAGCAAATCATCCATCGCGACTTAAAGCCGAGCAATATCTTGGTGACCAGAAACGGCAACAATGTGAAAATCATTGATTTTGGTCTCTCTGATGCTGATGATTATGCCATTTTGAAACAGCCTGCCGGCACTTTGAAATATATGGCGCCCGAGCAGAGACAGCCATGCGTGAAGATTGACGGCAGAGCTGATATTTACGCTTTCGGAATGCTTCTGAAGCTTATTTTTCCGCATCGTTATCGCTGTATTGCGAAAAAATGTGTCAGAAACGACAGAGAGCGGCGATATCAGAATGCCGAGGCAGTGAAAAAGACGATTTCCCGTAAATCACTGTTTTTATTTATGAATATAAATATTATGGTTTTGGCAATGATACTTGTTCCGATGATATATTTAAATTCAGAAGAAGCCGCCAAAAATGAGCGAGAGAAAAAAGTTGAAAATTTTATGAATGAAGCGGAAAATTATCTTGATGAATGGTATAAACCGTTGTTGGATGAAGCAAAACAGGGGCAAGAATATAAGGAAATTATGATACAAAAGATGGGCTATCATATGGAGCTTTTTATTGTGCTTGGTGATATGATTAAACGCTATGGGTTTGCTGAAGAAGATGAAGACTTACTTAAGAAGAAATTCAGTAATATTGATTATGTTTATTTTAATAAATTGACAGATGAAATTGAAAACTGCAAGTCATACTATGAAGAATATAAAAAAGGTGTGTTGACAGATAAAGAATTTGATAGTATAAGAAAAGTGGAGCAAGAGTGTTGTGATATCGCTCAACAAAAGGCTAAAGAATATAGGATCTATCTTTCGAACCAATATAAGGCCAATATCGAAAATGCCGATTTGCATTAAACCTGCAAATCAGCATTTTTTTTGTAATTATTTTTTAAAAAAATCATTAACTATTATAATTTTATGTATTTTTGCGGCAAATAAACCGCAAATTTTGCGATTAAAAAATTTTCAGTTTAGTATGGATGATAAGCATGATGATTTAAAACATTTTAATTATGAATATAACACAAATACCAAAAGATGATTCCCTGGAAAGCATCAAAGTAAGAGAAAGTATAATCCGTGATTTCTATCGTGAATGGAAAGAAAAGAATCCTTCTCAACGTAAATACAATATATCGTTGAAAGATTATATAAATATCCGTATGGTTTCTATTATTGAAACCAGTGAACATGCGGCAAAAAATTATCTATCCACATTAGCAGTTATGCAACTCGACTCCATTTTAGTTGGAGCGAAGAAGGTTTCTATACAAAAAACAAAGCCGGACACTAAAAACCAGAATTCCTTTGAAAGAATCATTATCATGGGATATAATATGGCTTTCATTGGAAAAGTAAAAATGACTGTAGGCATACGTAGGAGGACAAAAGAAAAGGTTCAATATTGTATTACTGCAATCAGGAATGTGTAACAAAATAGGCATCCTTTTTGTGGATGCCTTATTTCTTGCCCCATAATGCGTGAAGGAGGTTTACGCTTTGCGTGATGCTATGCGGGCGTGGGCTGCGCACTGCTCATTTACATCGTCCATTCACGACTTTTCTGCCTGCAAAAATACGTATTTTTTTAATAGACAAACATTTTTGATATAAAATTTTTCAAATATTTGCTTTTTTCGAAATTACTTCTTAACTTTGCACCGATATAACATAATGTGCTTATGTAGAAATACGTTAAAAATACTATAACTCAGACATTTAGCAGATTCAGCCTTATCGAAAGTTTGCCAGATTTAAGATAACGAGACATGAATGATGCTGAAAGTCACGCGTGTTGCGTGAGCTTTTGTCATTCTGTCTCGTGGGTACGGCAAACACCTCGATAAGCGGATGCAAAAGTATCACGCTTTTTTTATATCCCGACAAAACGGACTTAAAAGGACCAACAAGGACTTCGGAGGATTGCAAAAAAAGGTGGAGATTTGCAGAGAAAAACTTAAATTTTAACAATATGATACAAACTAAAATTTTTTCAACACAAAGAAAAGTAAATTATCCAGAGCATTTGGAAACTTGGATAAATGACTTTTTGTCAAAAAATGATGTAGAGTTAATCGACATCAAATTTTCAACCGTACAGACAAATAATGGTTTTGTAATGTCAGCAATGATTATTTACAAGGCAAAATAGTATTAATCTTAAATAATTAAATTATGGGCTTACTAGGTAATTTAACAGGAAAGGTGCTGCAAACTGTAGCACAAACAACATCTGAAAACAAACAGAATACTGTGGAAGCAATGGAAAACACAACAGTTTCTGTTTGTGAATCATTAAGACCATTAATAAGATCTATATTAATGAAAGATGAAGTAACTGAAAAAGATCGTCAAATTCTTGCACGAAAAGCAGTTGGTTTAGGTTTGGATGCTGATGAAGTATCTATTCAATTCGACTCACTTGAGGCTTCAAAGAAAAAACATGGGAAAAAGTCTTTGTTTGGTAAACCTAATTATGAGGATTATTTTATTATGGATTTCGATGGAGATTTTGATGATGTATTTCTAACTTATGAGGAACAACGTGTTAAGGAGAAGCAATCAATGAAAGATATGGACGATGAGATGGCAAGCTTTGGTAATGAAATAGGCTTGTTTGCTAAATTGGGCGGTTTGTAATATGATATTTGAAGCTAAATCTACTGAAGCAGCATTAGCTGCTAATGGTATGCTTATGAATGCAGCAACGCCGTGGCATATCATAATCGATACAAATGCGGAAACTATAACAATTCGCAAACGAAATTTAATATTAATAGGTGTTGACGAAGAGGTGCTTTCGTTTAGGTATATTCGTCGTATAAGAATTGACGAGCATCTCGTTGGATCTGACATCCAAATCAAAGTTGTCGGTGGAACAGCTACAGCATATTGTCTGTCAAAAAAAGATTGCAGGCGCATAAAGAAAATACTCTTGGATTATAATGCCAGTCATAAAGGTAAACAAATTGTTTTTGGATAATATCAAATGTTAAGAAATATGGACAGGGAACAATATTTAAAACAAAATTTCAATGATTTTTGGACATCTGTTTTCAAAAACAAAATGAATTATTATTCATTTTTGACGATGACAAATCTTATTGATCTGAAAAAAGCTGTGAGTAACATAAATAATATCATCACTTTGCGCACGACGCTTGGTTTTATCGACTATTTGTGGAAAATGAGATTAATCTCAAATGTTGAAATGAACCAGATGAAGAATTCCGTGTTATCTACAAATGTCAATTCGAACGGTTATGACATTGACAATTGTGGCATAGTAGCAGAAATAAAATGCAACATTCCTGTTAATACAAGCAGTTATGGGGCGGCTCAGGAAAAATCAATAAAAGAAGATTTGGATGGTTTGTATAAAGGCAAATCCACATCAAAAACAGATCCTAAGAACTGTTACAAGTTCATGGTTCTTCTTGATGTGGATGGAGTTAGAACATCTATGCAAAAACTCGTAAACAAACTATCATATAAAAACATTATTGAAGAGCTAAATGGTAATACAATGTTATCAAAAGATAAGATTTATATAGTTTATTTAAAATTATAGAAGGCTACTATTGAGGAGAAAGCCGAAAATCCTGTAAAGAGTAGGCGAGATTAAAATTTATTAGTTATGGGAATGCCTAAAACGAAAGCAGATTGCGATAAGGAAATTGCCCGATTGAAAGGAGAAATAGCAACACTTAGGGCAAGCATACCAATGTATAAAGAAAAATCATCCAAAGATTCTACAAGAGTATCTATTGCTCAAAAGCAGGGTAGAATAGCTGAATTGCAAGCTCATAAAAAAACATTGCTATAATGTTATGGATATCGGTTTTCTTTTACCATGTAATGCTTATGTTGAGTGGAGAAAACGTATTGATGAACCCGTGATGGAGTTGTTCAAAGAATCCGATTGGTTGAGCATTTTTTCGGATGTAACAAATATTGAGCAGTTTGAAGATTTTATGAGTATGGATTGTGGGCAATGTTTTATTGCCTACAATTCTGCTTCAAACACTCCGTTTGGTTTTATTTATGTTTATATAGAAGATGGGCGACAAAAGAAAGTTTCCTTGCATGGTGGTGGATGGTTACCAAATAATGCGTTTTTGAATTATCATGCTTATATCATATTGATAAGCTCATTGTTGAAGCAAGGATTTAAAGTGAGAACCGCTTGTAAAATCGACAATCACAAAACTGTGCGATTTAACAAAAGTATAGGATTTATTAATCATTATACATCAAAAAATTATCGTTATTTTTGGATTTCAGAAAAAAAGTTGCATGCTTCTGCCATCTACAAACGATTGTTTTTAAAGTAAAAATTAAAAACCTCAGCATCTCTTGGTTAACTTTTACAGCTGATCTGATTTGGCTCTGGCGATAACGCAAACTGAGCTCTTTTACCCACTGGACATAATCTTTGTCCAAAATATTAATAAACTTTTCCATAAATCAAAAAACTAAAGGTTTAACTACAAGTTTTTGATTCATAACTATTTCAGTTTTTGAATCATGATGCAAAGATAATGATTTTTTAATAGAGAACCTCATTAATTTCTAACTTTTTTCAAAAAAAATGTAAAATTAATTTGCTATTTTGTAAAATAAACTTTACTTTTGCAGCGTTAAACTTTTTGAATTAATTGTTCAACCTTTAAAATTAAAGTACTATGAAAAAGAACTATTTGTTTCCGAACAGCTTCAAGGCTGTCGGATTGGCGATTACAGCCGTTGCACTCGTTGCATTCATCATTTGGGCATGTTTAGAAAACAGTCCGGAATTCAAAATGCCCGCTGTGATTGAAGGCGTTTTGTTCCGTGATTGCAATTATTTCTGCATGGCAGAATGCGGTTTGCTCACGTTTATCATCCCGGTTCTTATCACCGGACTCGTGTTTATCGGTTTCTCGAAAGAAAAAATCGAGGATGAGTTTGTGAAAAGCATTCGCGAACAGAGTCTCGTGTGGGCAACTTATTTTGCAGCTATCTTATTGGTTATCTTCACATTAACTATTTATAGCTGGTCTTATCTGTATGCCATTTACTCTATTTTCCCTCTGTTTTTGATTGCTTTTATCATCAAATTCAGAGTTGAATTGTACAAAGCTAACAAAGGAGGAGCACAATGAAAAACCGTTTGAAAATAGCGCGTGCCGAGCTCGACATCACGCAGGAAGAGCTTGCAAAACGCATAGGAGTGAGCCGTCAGACCATCAATGCGGTGGAATCAGGTAAATATGTCCCCTCGACAGTGCTGGCACTGAAGATGGCACAAGTGTTCGGAAAAAGCGTGGAAGAGATTTTCATGCTTGAAGATGAAGATTAATTCTCAAATCATGTCACAAAAAGCTTTTCTAAAACGTCTTATATTCGAATTTGATTGAAAGATGAATTCAGAATTTGAATTGACATACCGAAGCAACTACCAGCGGTTGTTCAGGATTGCGGCTAAAATGCTCCGCGATTCTGACGCCGCCCGCGACGTGGTCCACGACGTCTTCATGTCTTATTATTTCAATTGTGAAAACAAAAAAGTCATAAACGACTCGAAAAACTGGCTCATCAGATGCACCATAAATAAAGGTGTCGATTTCTTGCGCAAAAACAAGAAAATCATCTCTGATGAAACCGCTGTCAGACAAGACAACACATCGCAAAACATTGATAATCAGATAGATTTAATGAGTTTATCGAATCTGATTTCAAAACTCGACGGCAAAGACCAATCGCTGGTGGTGCTTTACAGCGAAGGCTATTCCTACAAGGAAATCGCCGAAATTACAACCATGAATTTCAATTCTGTCGGAAAAACCTTATCACGAATTTTGGAAAAATTAAGGAGGGATTATGAAACACTTTGATGAAATAACAATCCAGAAATACCTCGACAACGAGCTTTCTCCGGAAGAGAGAAACGAGGTCGAAAAACATCTTGAAAACTGCCAAGAATGCAGCAAACAAGTTGAAAATCAGCGTGTTTTTGCCGAAAATGTAAAGAAATCAATTGAAGCATTCGTGCCAAATGAAGCTGAGATTCCGGATTTCAAGATTGCATACCAACCGAAGAAAACGAGAACCTTAAGAATAGTCTTAATCTCTTCTCTTTCAACGGCTTGCGCAATATTGTTGGCGTTTTTCATCATCAAAGGTTTCAAAAAAGAACCTGAAAACTACGACATCTACGACTTCATCACCATTGAGGAGTATGATGCCAACAAGCCCATGACTGAACAGCTGTTTACATATATTGAAAATAACATTTAAAATTTAACACAATGAAAAAACTGCTTCTAATAATTACAATTCTGTTTGCATCGTATATCATTGATGCACAGACTATTAACCTTGTAAAAGATGAGTCGTACGCTGTTGGCGGAGATTGGGCAAAAATATGTGACAATGCAAAAAAACTGACTGTTTTCGACGACGGCACGGCGATGATTAGTCACACTAACGAAAACCGTTATTCTTTGTTTGACAAAAACGGCAAGCATTTGAAAGACATTGAGATTTATTTTGAAGACGGCAAGAAGAAACCATTCAACTTACAACCTGTTTTCGGAAAAATAAACAACCTCTATTTCACCGGAACAAACAGTCAGGGAATTATCTATTTCTTTAATGATAACGGGCTGATTGTCAATGAAATAACTGTTGATTGCTCTGTTTATAACATGATTCCGTTGGATGATAATCATATTGCTTTTTACGGAGGCACATCGTGGAGAACTAAATGGAGAGATTTTGTTGCAATATTAGATATTAACACCGGCAAGTATAAAATTATCTTCGACTATTATGAAGATACACCTAGCAAAAACGATGATTATTATATCTATGCGAAAGCTCATGTGAATAAAAGACCTGAAATCTTCAAAGTTAATGATAATCTTATAGTTGCAATTCCACAAGAAGGTGTTTTAAAAGTTTTTGACTTTGCCGGAAACAAAGTTTCAGAGCATAAACTTGACTGGAAACCGAAGACATTGTCGGTTGAAGAACAGAAAAAAATGCAGTCTGATGCTATCGAAAAGTATAAGAAGGAATTCGATATTTGGCAAAAATATCCAAACCCAGAGAAACTGGCCGAGAAACAGCAGGAGTTTGTCAAACAGCTTGAAAATGGTATGAATCACATCACAGAGCCATTGACAATCTCTTGGTATTCATCAGCAATAAAAGGCAATGGCGACAATATCTTATTCTTTGAATATATTGAAGAAGCTGGCAAAAACTCGTTCCATACTTATTCAGTGGGGCAAAACAAAACCATCTCTAAAAACTCATTCCAGTGCGCTGATTTCGACCTTTCAATAACAAAGAACAAGTTCGTTATCCACAATGGCTATGTGTATGGAATTCAGAAGGTTAAAGGAACTGAGGATGAATTGAGATTAGTGAGGTTTCTAATGAAATAAAACGTCAATCATATATAAAACACTATGTAGAGACGCCATATTATGACGTCTCTACGTGTTTTGTATCCACTTTTTTAATTCTTCAACGCGTTTCTGATATTTCTCGAGCTGGCTTTCGACGAAGTCGTCGCTGTATTTGCGGTCGCAGAAGCCGTTGCCGCGGGCGACGTATTCGTCATCGTAGAGAGAGCCTAAGACGTCTTCGTAGTTCTCAACATACTGTTGATTCTCGGCGAGAAGACGTCTTAGGTCGTTTATGTCGGCTTCAAAAGAGTCGCCGGAAGAAAAAGTATAACGTTTTTTCATCAGACAGGATTTTTTTGTTAGACAGGATTTTTTTGTTAGACAGGATTAACAAGATTAACAGGATTTTTAAATCAGGTTGCAAAAATAATCAAATAATTGTTTGGATTATTGAAATAATTACTAATTTTGAGGCGATTAGTTCATTCTATGTTAAACTTAAAAACTTAATCTTATACTGTTAAATATCCTTATTTATGTTGCTCTGTTTGGGGCGCCGGTTTTAGCTTTTTATTCGGTATTCAAAAGAATAAAAAACACCAACAAAGACACTGCCGGCTATGTTTACAACGGAAAAGTTTGGGTGGCGTGGCTGCTGGTGTTCAGTATCATCGCGACATTATTTATAGCTTTCTTCATGCCTATTTTTGACGGCACCGAGGGATATCATCCGGAATGGGGTGTTTTGTGGTTAGCCCTGTTAGCTGTAATATTTTACATTTGCTATGCCATTATCGCTTTCGTTCCAGCTACTGCCGAAGAATTGGCTGCAAGTAAAGAGGCTGGAAACACTGTCTTAGGCAGCATTGGAGACTCAGCAGCTTCAATTTTCAGTATTATCATGAGCGTAATAGGCGCCACTCTTGTCGCTATTCCGGCTATGATTGGCGAGGCTTTGAATCCGACATTGGCAATTAAAAATATCGGAGGAACACTATACAGAGTCGTTGGAACCGGTTTCGGTTATACTGTAGGCGGAATTGTCATGTTTGCCTTTATTGCAATCATAGTGTTTGTGCTGATTTACTTAGCTGCGTTGCTTTTCGCAATAGTGGGCACATTTGCAATTGGTGTCATCGCAGTAATAAAATTTGTGAAAAACAATCAAAATCTTTTAAAGACCAAAGATGTTGAAATAAAAGAATAGAACGGGTTTATACAACCGGTTTAAAAACGTAGAGACGCCATATTATGACGTCTCTACATTGTTTTCTGTAATTTCCGGTGCCGTTTCGATGATTTTTTGTTTCAGTTCCATCAAATCCCAGGCGTCTTTCACGTCGAAGTCGCCGATTTTGGTGCGGCGCAGACTTATTAGGCATGCGCCGTTGCCTAAAGCCTGGCCGAAGTCGTTGACCAGCGAGCGGATGTAGGTGCCTTTGGAGCATTTCACCATGAAATCGACCTTCGGGAAATTTGTCGTATCTATCTGAAAATCATCGATATGCACAAGACGTTCCTTCAGCTCGAGTTCCTCGTCGGAACGTGCATAGTCGAAGGCGCGTTTTCCCTGAATCTTTATTGCCGAAAACTTCGGTGGCCGCTGCATTATATCGCCTATGAACTTTTTACGCGCCTCGTCTAACGCCTCGGCGCTGATCCCGTCCGTTGGGAAGAACCGGTCAGGTTCGCTTTCGAGGTCGAACGTCGGCGTGGTCTGCCCCAACAGCATGGTGCCGGTGTAAATCTTCTCCTGTGCCTGGAAATTGTCGATTTGCTTGGTCATACGGCCGGTGCAGAGTATCAGCAAACCTGTTGCAAGAGGATCCAAGGTGCCTGCATGACCCACCTTCAGCTTCCGAATCTGATGGTATTTCTTGATGACAGCACGAATGAGATTGACAACGTCGAATGACGTCCAATCAAGGGGCTTATCAATCAGAAATACTTCACCTTCCTCAAATGTAAAGACGCACGGCCGTGCGTCTCTAACAACATCCATATTTGGATTTTCTGCCATTATGCGAAACAAATTGCCAAAACGCCAACAATCACGCAGTAGATTGCGAAATAAATCAGTTTGCCTTTTTTCACAATATTAATCATCCATTTGCAGGCGAGGCATCCTGTGATGAATGCTGCCAGGAATCCGATGATGAGTGCAAATGGCGAGATGCCTGCCATTGCTGCACTCCAACCTACTTCAAGCACGTCTTTGAAATCCAATAACGCCTCTCCCAAGATTGGCGGAATCACCATCAAAAACGAGAACTGTGCGAGTTTCTCCTTCTTGTTGCCGAGCAAGAGTCCTGTTGCGATGGTCGTTCCGGAGCGCGACAAGCCCGGCATGGTGGCGCAGGCCTGACCGATACCGATGATGAAAGCATGCAATCCCGATATCTCCTCACGCTGACGCGGCTTCGCAAAATGAGCGAATGTCAGCAAAGTGGCGGTGACCAACAGCATGATGCCGACAATCAAAAGACCTGAGCCGAAGATTTCCTCGACGGTGTCTTTGAAAAACACCCCAACGATACCTACCGGTATCATCGAAATGAGGATGTTTATTGCATATTTTGTGCCGCCGTTGAGGTTTTGATATGAGTTCCACTGCTGTTTTGTGAACAAATCCTTGAAAATCCACACCACCTCGTTCCAAAGGACGACCAAGGTGGCGCATACTGTCGCGACGTGCAACACCACATTGAAAGTGAGGTTTTCCTCGCCGTTCATCCCGAAGATATTAGACAAAATTGTGAGGTGTCCGCTGCTCGACACCGGCAGGAACTCCGTCAAACCTTGCAGAATTCCAAGTAATAAAGCTTGTAACCAATCCATGACTATTTCCTTTTCATTATTGCATAAAACTGCAGTCCGAAGCCTATCAGAATCATTATCGGAGCCAAAGTCAACCTTCTAAAGCTGAACATGCCTTCGTTGAACACGTCAGGGTTGTCGGAGCCGCCTCCTATCATCAGAAGAAAACCTACCAACAGGAATGCCAGACCTATGAGCACCCACATGTAGTTGCTGCGGCCGAAAGGCATGGGTTTCTGATCTTTTTCAGTTGTTTTCACGTCGTTTTTTGTAGCCATAATATATTCATTTTCAATTTATTCGTAAAGTTCGTCGACATCTGCGCGCAGGTATTTGCGCATCGAGAAATATGTCGATATCGTGGTGAGCAAGATTCCGAGCACCACCATCATCATATAAATCTTGGCAAAACTTCCAAAATCGGTGATTTCCCTCAATTCAGGGATGTTTTTAAATGCCGCACCGATAAACAATGTGATAAGCACCAACGACAGCAAGGCACCTATAACTCCTTGAATGACAAAGTATTTCATAAAAGGCTTGATAATGAAACCCTCCGTCGCGCCCACCAGCTGCATGGAGCGCACCACGAAACGTTTCGAGTAGACCGAAAGTCGAACCGTGTGACTTATCAGCGTCACCGCCATGATGAGCAAAGCCAAGCCTATGAGCAATATCACAAACGCGATTTTATGGACATTGTCGTTGATTGAATTTATCAGTGATTTCTGGTAATAAACCTCTTTCACGTTGCGGTATGTCATCACCCATTTCTCTATTTTTTCGATGCTGTCGTTGTTGGCGTATTCCGACTTCAGACGCACGTCGATGGATGGCAGAAGAGGGTTTTCGACATCGCCAAGCCATTCCAAAATGTCCTCGCCAAGGTCTTCGGTCAAACGACGTGTAGCCTCGGCCTGCGAGATGTATTCGGTCGATTTCACAAACTTCTTACTTTCCAGAATATTTTGAAAATCAAGGATATCCTTCTCTAAAACGCCTTTTTTCATGACGACTTCGACACCCACATTTTCCTTGATATAATCAGATATGCTGTTGGCGAAAAGCATCAGCGACGCAAAAAGGCCGATGACAAACAAAACGAGCATGATACTCATCAATGAGATGAGGTATGAACCGCGGAGACGGCGTTTTGTTGTTGAATTTTCGCTTTTCATGACAGTATTAACTTGCAAAAATAAAAAAAATTATTGTAATTTTGCAAAAAAATTATCAACATGAAGAAGGTTTTCGTCATTATTTTTTCAACAGTATTGTTGTTAAGTCTTAAGGTTAATGCTCAGGTGGAATATGACAAGTATTTCACCGACAACCAGTTACGCATCGATTATTACTTGTTTGGCAATGCCGACACCGCCATGTACGCGGTCGACAAACTCGTGAAGGAGCCTAAATGGGGCGGTCCGCGTGTTCAGCTCATCGACGATATGAACTACGGCCGTTATATGTTTGAGGTCACTCTTCCCGACTCGGATATGGTGCTTTATTCGCATGGCTATTGTTTGCTTTTTGGCGAGTGGCAGACCTCTGACGAGGCGCGTAAGATAAGCAAAGGCTTCCATGAATCGGTGGTGATGCCGTTCCCGAAAGAGACTGTTGACGTGATATTTTACGCAAGAAACGGCAGTGGTGAGTTTGAGAAACAGATGAAGCTTTCTGTTGACCCTGCTGACTATTTCATCGCACCGGCACCGAAGCTGCCGTATGCCATTTACAATGTTTACGGCGACTATCCCGTTGAAAACGCTGTCGACATAGTGCTTCTGCCCGACGGCTACACCGAGCAGGAGATGGGAAAATTTGTGCAGGACTGCCAATTTTTCGTGAAGAGCCTCTTCGACTATGAACCTTACAACCGTTATCAGGACCGTTTCAATGTGCGTGCCGTGATGGTGCCTTCGCATGATTCCGACATCACCATGCCTGGCGACGGATTGTACCGTAACACCGCCCTCAGCTGCAGTTTCTGGACCTTCGACAGCGAGCGTTACTGCATGACTTACGACAACGAGACGATGAAAACTCTTGCCGGACAGGTGCCTTACGACCAGATTTATATTCTCGCAAACACCAAGAAATACGGCGGTGGAGGCATTTTCAACTCATACTGCGTGAGCACCACAGGCAACTCTTTCTCATCGGAAGTCATAATACATGAGTTCGGGCACGGATTCGCAGGTCTGGCCGACGAATATGCCTACGACGGCTCGGATGAGTACGACACAAATGTCGAGCCATGGGAGCCTAACATCACCACTTTGGTGCATTTCGACACCAAATGGCAGGACATGCTAAGCCGCAGGACGCCTATCCCGACACCTGTGGAGAAAAAATATGAAAACTGTGTCGGATTGTACGAAGGTGCAGGATACCAACTACACGGCATCTACCGCCCGATGATCGACTGTCTCATGAACACCTTCAACGGACATAAGTTCTGCCCAGTGTGCGAGAGGGCTATTGAGAGGATGATAAAACATTACACGGAATAAATGTAGAGGCGCACGGCCGTGCGCCTCTACATTTATTTATTTTCTAATAAATTTCTTTGTAACGACATTGTCGTTTTGTGTAAAAAACCGGATGATGTAAACTCCTGATTGTAAATCAGTTACACGGATTTCTTCCATATTCTTCCATACGTTTTTCTCACTGTAAACGAGTCGGCCGAAGATGTCGTAAACCTCACAACGCTCAATTTCAGCATTTGAGTAATCGTTTTCACCAACCGACTCTACGATAAGGCCTGCGGCATGTGCCACAGATGCCAGATTGAGCTTTGTGAATATCTCAGCCTGCTCCCAACTGTTGACACTCAAACCGACGACATCATTGACAGAATGGATATAAGGCGAAAGATGATGCACATCCTCACTCGGCGAGATAGACTGGTATCCATGGCGGTTAAATGACGAATAGTCAGTATCACCATGTAAAAGCCATGCCTGACAGATATTAATCTCAGGCAGATAAGTATTACTAATCTGTTTTACAAATCTTCCAAGCAAGGAATCGCATTCTTTATATAAAAGATGTATATGGATGTCATCGCCAGGATTGACATAACCGGTCATATCCAAATTAAAATAAGCCACAATATCCATACTGTCGCTCTGACATTGTTTTGCATACTCGTTGCTGCCGCAAAGACCCATTTCTTCGGCATTCCACCCTGCAAAAATTATAGTACGTTCAAACTCGTAATTTCTTAATATTCTTGCTGTTTCGAGTATTCCGGCCACACCTGAGGCGTTGTCGTCGGCACCTGGCGAACGGAGTGTGTCTACATCGTAAGGCTCTTCGGCATTGACCCATGAATCGTAATGCGCACCGCAAATTATATACTCATCAGGCTTGGTTTTTCCTGTCTGAACTGCCAAAACATTAGGAGCTGTAGTAAAAGGTTTTGGAATTGTATCCCAATATGAAATCACTTTAAAATCAAAAAGTTGTATATCATTAAAACTAAAATCATTGTATTTTTCAACAAGCCAGTCTTTTACGTCATAGATATGGCTTCCATCACAACGTCTATTAATAAAAGAGGTTAGATCTTCAACATAGTTTTGTAAATTTGCAGCGTCAACCTGTTCGAGCATCTCATTCACTTTCGGATTTTGACAATTCACTTCAGGAAAAGTGTGGTTATAAAGATGAGGTGTCTGCGCGACGCAAAAAATTGCCGTAATTATAAATATTAATGTCAGATATAATGTTTTCATGACTTAATTAATTTTTGCAAAGTTACTTATTTTTTTTGATTAATATTAATAAAGGAAAATTAATAAAAAATAAGATAATAAAGCCTCTGTTTATAACTCTTTAAGTCGGTAAAAATCAAAACGATAAGTTGTTTAAAATTGTTGATTTTACTGTTAAATCCGACGAAATAAATAATGAAAACTTTTTTTAAAAACCGACTTATTGACAATCTGAAAATTTTATCATTTTTTATTAAATTTTTTTCAACGTTTTTAAACAAAAATATGTTGATAATTTATAAAAATATGATATTCAAAACTATACGATTTTTGTCAAAAAAATGTCAATTTTATAACTCATTAAAAATTAAAGAAAAAGTGTTTTCCGAAAAAATTTTTTGTTTACTTTTGTAAAAAATTTTTCAACATTTGTAAGATGAATCAAATAATTCCTATAGCATCGGACCATGGTGGATTTGCCATGAAACAGTATCTTATTGAAAGACTGAAAGATAGCGGTTATGAAGTGAAAGATTACGGCTGTTATTCGGCAGAAAGTGTAGATTATCCGGATATGATACATCCTTTGGCGCAGGATATTCAGGATGGAAAATATCCGCTTGGCATCATACTTTGCGGAAGTGGCAACGGTGCCCAGATGACGGCGAACCATCATCCGCATGTGCGTGCCGCTTTGTGTTGGAATGTCGAGCTTGGAAAGCTTGCCCGCCAGCATAACGACGCGAATATCTTGGCTTTGCCGGGAAGATTCATAAGCAATGAGATGGCTTGGGATATTGTGAAGGCGTATCTGACTACCGATTTTGAAGGTGGAAGGCATCTGAACAGAATTAAAAAGATAGATATATAAACATTAATTCGTCATTCCGAGCGTAGTCGAGGAATCTCATTCAATTGTAGGAGATTTCTCCACTCCCTACGGTCGGTCGAAATGACGCATAGGAATATGACAGAAAAAGGTACTATATTCAACCAGAACGTGAAGCAGGTGGCTTTTGACGGCGAGCATCGGAAGAGGATGATGGCTCGCTACGATTTTTTCACCCGTCTGGCTGAGGATTGTACCAAACATTATGCAAATATAGAGCTCGAGAAATCAAGGGCTTTTAATATAAGAAACAAGGCTTTCAACTATTACGACAAGCTGCTGGTAGACTTCGAGACCAACGTCATCAGAAACGGTGGAAAAGTGCGCTGGGCTTGTAATGTTGAAGATGCCAAACAGATGATTTACAATATTTTAAATGATGAAAAATCGAAAAATGTTGTAAAGACAAAGAGTCTGGTGGCTGAAGAAATAGGTCTGATGCCGTATCTAGAGATGAAGAAAGTGAACATCACCGAGACCGACACAGGCGACTTTATCTGCTATCAGTTCGATGAGAGGCCTTCGGATCCGAAGCATTCGGCGGCACATAAGTCGAGACAGGAGATTTCGGAAGTTTTCACCAATAATTTCAAGGTAAAAGAAGACCTCAACGCCCGACAGCTGATGACAGTGACACGTAAAGTGTTGAACGACAAATACTTTAAAGCCGACACTGCCATTATTGGAGCTGATTTTATTGCGGCTGACACTGGCGACATCATAATCTCGGAAGACGAAGGCAATGTGTTGAAAGCCATAGCAAACACTAATGTTCACATTGTTTTGGCCGGTATCGACAAGCTGATACCGTCGTTGGACGATATCAATGTACTGCTGCCGCTGTCGTCGCTTTATGAAGTGTCGAAAATCAAGGCCAAATCGCTTTGTACGATATTGAAACCACAAAAACTTTACGTGGTTTTGGTCGATAACAACCGTTCAAACTTGATGTCACGCGAGGCTCAACGCAACATAATGACCTGCATCGAATGTGGGGCGTGCCATGCTGTTTGTCCGGTTTTCAACACTATTGGAGGACATGTTTTCGACAACGCTTTTCCAGGTCCTGTCGGTGTAATACAATCAATTTCAGAAGGTTACGAAAACTCGTCACATTTGGCTACAGTATGCATGTCGTGCCATCAGTGTGAGCAATATTGCCCGATGAAGATAAAAATCAGTGATTTGGTGTTGCGAAACAGGATTGAGATTGCCAAAGAAGACAGCTCTTTAATTGCCGAGCGGCGGCTTTTCAGTTTCCTGATGAAACGCTTGGCGACGCGCAAAGACATGGATAAGACAAAGGATTTCCTGAACAGGCTTGAGTTGAAGCAGCTGATAAAAAAGACATGGGGTATGCATAGGGAAATACCAGTATTTGCTGAGAAATCATTTTCAGAAATATATACAACCGTAATTTCGACTGGAACGGAATGAAATGGAGTGTAATGGAGAAATCACCGCCAAACAATTATTCCAAAAATTCAAATGCCGGTGATTTATTCACCTGAAGTGAATGCTTTCGCAGGCTCAGGTCTCGACAAGCTCGGAATGACGATAATAATGTAAACTACTTAAAAAATAAATACTATGAAGAAGACCTTTACTTTGATTGCAATCATGCTGTTGACTTTAGGTGTTTTTGCACAAAACTTTGTGATGATCAACGTTGACAACCAACATCAGACAGAGAAGTTGTTTAACGACAACAATTTGAAAATCCATTATTTCAACGACGATTTCGTTTTAGCTACAGCGAAAGTCGTTGATAAAACTATGCAAGTGCTTGACAATCAGGCTTTTGAAAGCACTGATGCTTATTACATCGTTTATTGCGGAAAGAAAAATCAGGAAAACTACATTTCTACCACAAAAAACGCCAATGTTTTGTTTAAAAATGACAATATTTTGATTTTTGACAAAGCTGTGGAGCCTTACAAAAACGACGGTATGATAGCTGTTTTCAACAAAGAGGCGAAGATGGCCATGGCGCATCGTGATTTCCCTGTGATTACTGAGGAAAACGCGCTCATCCGTGAGATGATGAACCAGGTGAGCATGGATTCGTTGGAGGCTACGGTGCAGCATCTGCAGGATTATCAGAACCGTATGTGGGATTCACAAAACGCGTTTGACGCTTCTGACTGGATAGCTGGTCGTATGGCGGCTCTCGGACTTGAGGTGGAGCAGCAGCCTTTCTATGCCAGCACATGGACAGGAAGCGGTCAGGCTGCACCTAATGTCATCGGTATTCAGCGCGGTACGCTTTATCCAGATGTTTACGTGGTCTGCGGAAGCCATTTCGACTCATTCTCATACGAGGCTATGTATGGAGGTGGTACTTGTCCTGGTGCTGACGACAACGCCACAGGCGTGGCGAGTGTTCTCGAAAGTGCCAGAATCATGACACAATACGAGTTTGAGTATTCTATTGTTTACTGTGCCTACGGTTGCGAGGAGATGGGACTGTACGGCAGCGAGGCCTACGCTGCACGTTGCCAGCAGGAAGGCATGGAGATTTTGGGATATTTCAACAACGACATGAACGGATATCTCTGGGGCGACACTATCCATATCGACTGCATCTATCCTAATTCAGTGGCTCCAATAGGTGATTATTACATGAATGTGGGCAGCGTTTATTTCCCTGAACTGCCGATAAGACACGTAAACTTCAACGAAGGTGACAGCGATCATACTTCATTTAACAATCACGGATATATGGGAATCTATCCTTTCGAGGATTATCAGCATTACAGCCCGAATATACACACTACAAACGATCTTATTGGACCAAGTGTCACCAGCTTCGAGATGTCACAACAATACTGCAGAATGAACATCGGATGCTTGGCAGAATTGGCAAATCCGGCAGGCGAGCCGCAGATTTATTGCAATCCGGTAAGCAATTTCGTATTAACTGACTGGTTTGACAAAGAGACATCGAACTTGGTTCTGGAATGGCAAGATCCTGCTGAAGGCTCGTCGGGAGATATAGAATATTTTGATATTTACAGAGATAATGAGGTTATTGCGACCGTCCAATATGGAAATTATTATACTATAGGTGTCGTTGGCGAATACAAATACCTCGATACGATCACTGTTGATGTCCATGCATTTTATTATATCAATGCCATTTACAGCGATGGATGCGAAGCTCCTTCAGAAACTTTGGAAGGAGTGGGTCATCCTGATGGCATATCAGAAAATGAGTCAAGTGATATAGTGTCGTTTGAGATTTACGACATCTTAGGACGCCCGGTTTTAAGACAAAAAGGCGTATGGAAGAATGTGGAAGAAATCCGTGTAACTGATTTGGAATCAGGAGTTTACATGATGCGGATTTTTACACAAAACGGGAATGTCGTTAATAGGAAATTCTTAAAGAGATAGTCATTTCGACTGGAGTGCAATGAAATGGAACGTAATGGAGACCTGAGCGAAGCGAAAGCATTCGCCGAAGGCGAATAAATCTCCTGCAAATGAATGAGATTCCTCCACTCCCTACGGTCGGTCGGAATGACGGGAAAGAAAAGGTTACGCTCGAAATGACGTAAACCAATCCGTCATTTCGACTGGAGCATAATGTAATGAAGCGAAATGGAGACCTGAGCTCAGCGAAAGCATTAAGCACAGGTTAATAAATCTCCGACAAACAGAACAACTGTATTATTTGCAGGAGATTTCTCGACTTCACTCCGTTACGCTCGAAATGACGTAAACCAATCCGTCATTTCGACTGGAGCGTAATGTAATGAAGCGAAATGGAGAAATCTCCGCTATTTGATTCTGCTAAATCATTTTGCCGGAGATTTCTCCACTCCCTTCGGTCGGTCGAAATGACGGGGAGTGATTAGAAGATACTATAGCCGTATTTCAGTGTGAAGGCGAATCCTGTTGTGTTGGAATCGTCGTATTTTACAGTTTTGTTATGATAGATTGTTGGAGGATCGTTGTTAATATGTGCGTTAGGATATGAGTAATAATGTTCATGGAGCGTTGTTTCCAAGTTGGCGTTGAATAAATCAAAGGCGAAACCGAAGCTGTGGCGTTTGATTTCAAATCCGAATCCCACTGAGAAGTAATAGCCTTTAATTCTCATCGCGCTTTTTTCTATCGTGACGAAATCGAAATAGTTTTCGGTCATGTTGTAATAGTAGCCGTTGTAGTAATAGTTGGTATAGTCCAAAAGCCAATTTGGAATGTAGTACTTGTTTATGTCGAGGTTTTCCGCGCTTATTCCAAAGTTATAACCTACTTTAAAGTCAAAGAAGCAGCTGAAGCCCCTGTTGCCGAGATAGATTCTTGGGTTGATGTATACCGGTAATGACATGGCGCCATTATAACCGTTGATACCGACGCCAGCACCAAGGAAGAAAATGGGGTTAAACATATAACCGTAGTTTGCCGACAGGTTGTAGGCGGCACCGTATGAGCCTTCGTGTTTAAGAAAAACGTCATGGTTGAAATACCCCAGTCCGTATGTTGACAATGTATTTATTGTACAGACGTTTTCGAATGTGCCGACGATGTAGTATCCGGCGTTGACTTCAGGACGAAGCACCCAGCCTTTTTCGCGTGCAGACTGTGCTGATGCTGTTAATGCGACGAGCATCAAGGCAATAATGATAGTAAATTTCTTCATAGCAGTAGATTTTCTGCAAATATACTACTTTTTTTAAAAGAAATTTAATCACGCATGATTTTTTTCCATTTGATATAACCGAAGATGGCGATTATCACGTAAAGTGCGTAAAGGCTTGCTTTGAAAGGTATTTCCTTATAGAAATAGAGTGCGCAAGTGACCACGTCGACGGCGATCCAGATGAACCATTGTTCGAGATATTTGTGAGCCAAGGCCCATATTCCGATGATGCTCAAGGCTGTGGTGAAGCTGTCGGCAACAGGAACGTTGCTGTTGGTGAAGTTGGTGAGTATCAAATAGATGACAAACCACACCAATGCGATGATTCCGAGCCAAGGCAGTATCAGTTTTTTTGGAAAATGGCGGATAGGTAGTTCTTTTTTCTCGGAGGAGCCGTGAACCCATTTCCAGTAGCCGTAGACTGTCATTGCGAGGTAGTAGAACTCCATTCCGCAGTCGGCGTAGAGGCCTTTTTGGTAATAAAGCACTATGCCGAGTGCCTGCATCATAAATCCGACGAGCCACATCCAAACGCTGGCCCGATATTCAAAAAGAATATAAGCAAGTCCGAGGACTGTGGTGACGATATCGAGCCAGTGTTTGGCGATGAATTCCATTTTTTTTAGAATTTAAGAGTTAAGTTTCCCATGACTGTGAAGCCTGCCATCGGCATGAAACCGATCTGGTAGTAACGGTTGTCGTTGGTATGGCCTACGCTTTCGTATATAGCCGAGTATACCCAGCCGCTGGCTGCATAGCGTTTGTTGAAGATATTGCTGAAATTCAGACGGAAGATAGCTTCTTTCACGAATCTCTTAGGCTTGTAGGTATATCCGAGAGTGATGTTCGACACTGAGTAAGCTGGCAGCGAACGGTCTTTGTTTTCGGTGTTGTCGAGGTACATTCTCGAGACGAAGTTGGTGTGCCATATTGCCTCTATTCCTTTGTGATGGAAAACGATGAAGCCGTTAAGTATTGTTGACGGAGAGAATGCCAGAGTTGAGTTGTCGTAATGTATTGTCTGCGAGCCGTTTTCCCAGTCTTCGACCACTTCGTCGAAGTCTTTGATTTTGTTTTGGCTGAGGGCGGCATTAGCCTCGATGGAGAGCCATCTTGTGGCGTTGACGCCGGCTTGCAGTTCGATACCCATACGGTATGATTTCTTGATGTTGGTGGTGAGGGCTTCGCCTATATCGCTGACTTCGCCTGTCTGCACAAACTGGTTGTTGTAGTCCATATAATAGAGGTTGGCACCGGCCTGCCAGATGTTGGCTCCGTAGTTATAACCCAATTCATAATCGATGAGTTGTTCCGGTTTCGGGAAAGGATAAGAGCCGTTGTCGGTGAAGTTGTTACGTTCCGGTTCACGGTTGCTCATGGCCACTGAGGCGTAGGCGTGATGGGCGTTGAGGTCGAAAGCTATACCGCCTTTTGGGTTGAAGAAGTTATAGTTTTCGTTGACGTCGAGGACCTGGTTGACGAAGTTACCGTTTTCGTCTTTTATAAACTTATCGTTAACACCGTTAGTTTTATAGTCGACATGGCGATATTGTGCGTCGCCGAACACGTTCCAGTTCTCGCCTAATTTGTAGGTAGCTCTGAGGAACACGTTGCCGTCGAGTTTTCTTGCATCGGAGTCGTAGTACTGATACTGGCCGTTTGCGAGATATTTGTCGGCTATCTCTTGGTCGGCGATATATGTCACATAGCCGAAGTGGTTACCGTCGAAATGCTGCATTGAGAGGCCGCTGATGAGTTCGAGACGTTCGTTTTTATAACGTGTATACCACACGAATCCGTATGTGTTTTGTTTCAGGCCTTTTTTACGCACCACGTCAGATTTCTTTGATTTGCCGTCGGCTTTGAACTCGTTGATACCGAATTTGTCGGCCAATTTGTTGTTTTGGCGGAACTCGTCGTAGAATCCGTAGCCGTAGGTATAATACAACGATGCTGCTGTTGCCCAGTTGTCGTTGATTTCCCAGGCTGTAGAGAGGATGTTATGGTCTTGCCAGAAGTTGTCGGTGGTCTTATCCCAGTAGCTTCCGTCGTTGAGTTTGTAGCGTTCGGTCTTGTAGTTGCCGTTTTCGTCTTTCACGAAGAGGCCGTTTTCGTCGGTGACGAGGTATTCATACAGGGAGTTATATTGGCCGAGGCCGACATTATACATATCTTCGTAAGTCTTGATACCGGTATGTGCCGAATATGTCCATGTGCCGTCGTCGTAGCTGCCGTCCATGAGGGAGAGGTCGTTGTTACCTGCTGTGACGCCGTTCCAGGCTTGTCCGGTATTCTCGAAGTTACCTATGTTTTTGTATCGGATGATGAATTTGTTGCTGTTGTACGAGATGCCGCCGTAGTAGCTTCCGCTGCGTCCGCTGGTGCCGTGGATGAAGCCGTCGGTGTTGGTTTCGTTATAGGCTCCGTCGATGACTATATGGTTCCAGAGCAGTCCTGTTGATGCTTTGGCGCCGAAGTTGAGGGTGTTGAACGAGCCGTAGGAGCCTGTTATCTCGGCGCTTGGTTTGAACGACGGCATGCCGGTGAGGAGCACGATGGAGCCTCCGAAGGCGCCGTCGCCGTTTGTTGACGAGCCCACGCCACGGCGTATCTGGACGTTGTTGAGCAGGGCGCCATATCCGTTCATGTTGGCCCAGAACACGCACTGGTCTTCCGGGGAGTTGAGCGGCACGCCGTCGAGTGTGACGTTGATACGTGAGTCGCCGGCGCCACGGATACGCATGTAGCTTGTGCCGGTGCCGACACCGTTCTCGCTCCACGAGATGATGCCAGGTGTCTTAGCGAACAGGAAAGGCAGCTCCTTACCTGTGTTGGAGAAGTCGCTGAGCACGGTTTTGTTGAGTTCTGTCATGGCGAATGGAGCGTTTTTCTTAACTCTCACGCCGCTCACCACCACTTCTTGGAGCATTTCATAGCTGGTGGTGTCGAAAACGATGTTTTCATTCTGCGCATTCACATTTGCTGCAAAGAGAAGGGCAGCGATACAAATAAAAATTCTTTTCATTTTTTGAACTTTTAGTTAATTTGTTAATAATGTGAAGGGGAAAATTAGAAGTATCCATCCCTACGCCGGCATTACCCGGATCAGGTTATAGGGTATCATCTCAGCCCGCTAGGAGCACCCCTTGAATTTCGGGTGCAAAAGTAGTAAAAATTAACATTGAAAAACACGAAAGACACGAAAATATTTTTCATAGATTGTTTTGAGCACGAATTTCACGAATTGACACGAATTGTTATTACATCGAAAAATTCGTAAGATTAATGCGATTTGTGTTCGTTTAGGTAATTTGAGTAAGATTTGAAGAAATCGTAGTCGAGCAAATCGCAGATTTTGAGGAGGAGGTCGGTGTAAATCCAGGGGCGGTTAAGGATTTTGTAGACGTTTTGGCAAGTTATATCCCATCTGGCCCATCGGTTTTATTTAAAAAGTTAGAATAAGTTGTTTGATGCAAAGGTAGGGAAAATGTTCATAACTTGTTGAAAATCAGCGCCATCATTATTGAGCGAAATGTTGTTAAAAACAGTTGTCGAAAGTGTAAACTGAAAGGTGACATGTTTAATCTTTAATAAATTATTCCGCAACTTTTAAGCAATTTATTCCGCAACTTTTCATTTTTAAAAGCATCATTAGCTTTTTTATTGTAAAAAAATATGTAAAAAAGAAATTTTTAACAAAAAAATACTATATTTGCAACGTAAAAAATGCTTAAATTTATGACTATACTCCCGAAATTTATATAAAAATTTGGAGTATATGTACTAATTTTGGAGGTTTTATGTATAAGAGAATATTTGATATTGAAAGCAAATTGGATGAAGGAATGTTTCTTTTTGGAGCACGTCAGACTGGGAAATCCACGCTTTTAAAAGAAAGATTTAAAGGGGCTGTTTATTACGATTTGCTGAATCCTGATGTAAGAAAAGCCTTTAAAAGGAATCCAAATTCTTTTTGGGAGGCTCTTCAGGACAAACCTGCAGGCACACTTGTCATAGTGGATGAAATACAAAAAGTTCCTGAACTATTGGATGTGGTTCACTCACTGATGGTTGATAAAGGATTGTGGTTCATCCTCAGCGGTTCCAGTGCAAGAAAACTCAAACGTTCGGGAGCGAATACACTTGGAGGCCGTGCCATCCCAGAAACACTTTATCCTTTGGTATGGTCCGAGGTTACTGACTTTCAGATTGACCGCGCTGTGCAAAATGGTATGATACCACGTCATTATATGGTTGAGGATGCCACAAAGCGGCTTTCGGGTTATGTGAAAGTCTATTTGGACGAAGAGATTCGTGAAGAAGGAGAAGTGAGAGAACTAGACGCATTTGAACGTTTTATGGAAGTGGCGGCAATTTCAGATGGAGAAATGTTGAATTATTCAAATATTGCTTCTGACTGTGGCGTTTCAGCAAAAACCATAAAGTCGTATTTCCAAATCCTCTACGATACGCTTATAGGTTATGAAATACCGGCATTCAGAAAAGAAATAAAACGAAAGATTATCCAGGCTCCTCGCTTTTACTATTTTGATGTAGGACTTGCCAATTATCTTATGGGGCGTCACTCATTGAAACGTGGCACCGATGATTACGGACACGCTTTCGAACATTATGTCATGCAAGAAATCATTGCTTACAAAGGATACAATGACAAGCGAGAAATAATTTCTTATTGGCACACTTATGACAAAAAAGAAGTGGATGCAGTTATAGGTGACGCAAAAGTTGCAATTGAAATAAAGTCAACTGAACACGTAGAAAACAAACATAAAAAAGGTCTCAAGGCATTCAAAGAGGAGCATCCGGACTGCCGTTTAATACTTGTTTCTCTGGATCCGATTACCCGCAAATCAGGAGACGAAGAGCTTATTTATGTTTTGGATTTCTTAAAAATGTTGTGGAACGGTGAAATATTTTAAATATTTTGTTATTTTTACACCTCAATAATATTGATGAAAATGATAACAAAAGATACAGAAAAAGTCTTCCTTTTGGATGCTTACGCGTTGATTTACAGGGCGTTTTTCGCGTTGAACAAGAACCCGAGGATGACGTCGAAAGGTCTGAACACATCGGCGATTATCGGTTTTTTGAACACTCTTTATGAGGTTTTGAAGAATGAGAAGCCGTCGCATTTAGGCATCGCTTTTGACCTCGGAGCCCCTACCCTGCGCACCGAAAACTTCTGTGACTACAAGGCAAACCGCGAGGAGATGCCGCCAGATTTGAGGGCGTCGATACCTTATATCATAGAGATTATAAAAGGTTTCAACATCCCGATTTACGCCGCTGAAGGCTATGAAGCCGACGATGTGATTGGCACTTTGGCTAAAAAAGCCGAAAAAGCGGGATTTCTCACCTATATGATGACGCCTGACAAGGACTTCGGGCAGCTGGTGAGCGACAATATCTTCATCTATAAACCAGCTAAGTTCAACGACCCCGCCACTGTGATGGGTCCGAAAGAGGTTTGTGAGAAATATGGCATCAACACCCCGACACAACTCATTGATATTCTTGGACTTTGGGGCGATGCTGCGGATAATATCCCTGGTATCCCGGGCGTTGGCGAGAAGACAGCATCGAAATTTGTGCAGGAATACGGCTCATTGGAGGGTTTGCTGGAGCACACCGACGACTTGAAAGGCAAGATGAAGGAAAACGTCATCAATTTCGCCGAACAAGGCAGGATGTCGAAGATGCTCGCGACCATCAATACCGAGGCTCCAGTGGAATTCGATGCCGAGGAACTGAAGGTGAAACAGCCTAATGTGCAGTCGTTGCTGAAGATTTTTGAGGAGCTGGAGTTTAGGACTTTCGCGAAGAAGTTTGTGGCGGATTACGGGAAGATGGAGTTAAAAGAGAAAGAGTTAAAAGTTAAAAGAGAAGGAGAATCCAACGAGATTAAAAAGAAGGCAGAAACACTGACAAAAGAGCCGGATTTGTTTTCGGAACTGTCAGATGGGGCTGAGAACTCCGAGTACTCACTGTTTTCATCAAAGGCTTCTGCTTCCTCAACAGCGCACAATTATAAGGTTGTGAAAACTGATAAAGAGCTCGATGACTTGCTGAAAGTGCTTGAAAAAGCTGAGGTTTTCGCGGTAGATATAAAGACAAATGGAGGAGATTTCTCCACTTCGGTCGGAATGACGTTTGCAGTGAAAGCGCACGAAGCATACCATCGTCATTTCGAGCGAAACGAAACGAAGTGGAGTGAAGTCGAGAAATCCTCTATGAACGGAAACAATCAAATAATAACGGAAAACAAGGATTTCTCCATTCCGCTACGCTCCAGTCGAAATGACAAATTAATGCTGTTTGAAAAAATCTTTTCCGATCCTTCGAAAACCATCATCGGGCACAACCTGAAATCGTTGGTTTCAGTTTTGCGGAAGCATGGAATAGAGCTGAAAAACAAGCTCTTCGACACCATGATTGCGCATTATCTCATTGAGCCGGAGCAGCGCCACACCATGGATTATCTCGCTGATGTGTATTTGAACTATCAAATCACAAACGATTCTTCTGAGAATGCCGATATCGCTTTTCAACTTTATGAGAAATTTAAGCCGATTTTAGTTGAAAATCAATTGATTAAGCTTTTTGATGAGATAGAGATGCCGCTGGTGTCTGTGCTTGCCACGATGGAGGCTAACGGCGTGAAAATCGACAGCGACAACCTCAAGCAGATCAGTGAGCAGATGTCAAAAGAGATTCAAGAGATTGAAAATCAGATATTTGAGTATGCAGGCGAGAGGTTTAACATCGCTTCACCACGTCAGCTTGGCGATGTTTTGTTTGACAAAATGCAGATTAAGGCGCCTGCCAAGAAGACAAAAACCGGTCAGTATCCGACGGGCGAGGAAGTGTTGATGAAGGTCATCGACAAACATCCGATAATTCAGAAAATCCTTGATTATCGCGGACTTACGAAGCTGAAATCGACTTACGTGGATGCGCTTCCGGCTCTGATTAGCAAGGAAGACGGTCTCGTGCACACCTCTTATAATCAGGCGGTTACGGCGACTGGACGTTTGAGTTCGACGAATCCGAATCTGCAGAATATTCCTGTCAGGACTGAGCGTGGCCGTGAGATTCGCAAGGCTTTCGTGCCTCGTGACAAGAACCATATCCTGCTTGCTGCCGATTATTCGCAGATTGAGCTTCGCATCATCACGCATCTGAGCGGCGACGCGGCGATGAGCGAGGCTTTCCGTGAAGGCTTGGACATCCACGCGGCGACGGCGGCTCGTGTTTACAAAGTGCCGATTGAGGAGGTGACAAAAGACATGCGCCGTCATGCGAAAGCGGTGAATTTTGGTATCATATATGGAATGTCGGCATTCGGGCTGGCGGAGAGATTGGGCATCTCACGCTCCGAAGCGGCTTCGATTATTGAAAATTATTTCAAGGAATACGTTGGTATTCAACAATATATCAAAAACAACATCGAGTTTGCGCGTCAGCATGGGTATGTGGAGACGATGCTCGGAAGACGCCGTTATCTGCGCGACATTAACGCCTCGAACAGCGTGGTAAGGAATTTCGCCGAACGCAACGCGGTGAACGCTCCTATACAAGGAAGCAGTGCCGATATGATAAAGATTGCGATGGCAAATATTCATAACGAATTGATAAACAGAGATTTACAATCGAAAATGATTTTGCAGGTGCACGATGAACTTGTTTTCGACGCGGTAATAGACGAACTTGATACATTAAAGGAATTAGTAAATGATAAAATGGTAAACGCGCTGCCGCTGAACATCCCGGTTGTTGTGGAGTTGAACACTGGAGAAAATTGGCTGGAAGCGCATTAGGAGCCATTAGCTGTTAGCCATTAGCCATTAGCACCGTTTTTCCTAATGGCTATTGGCTAATGGCTAAAAAACTAAAGTTTATGGCTGAACACAATGAATTAGGTAAATTGGGCGAGCAGCTCGCCCGTGACTTTTTGATAGCGAAGGGCTATCAGATTTTGGAACAGAACTGGGTCTGCGGTCACAAGGAGATTGACATCATCGCGAAAGACGGCGATGAATTGGTGATTGTTGAGGTGCGTGCACGACGTGTACAATGTCTCATTGACCCAGAGGAGACTGTCGACAAATACAAACAACGTTTTCTGATTTGGGCGGCGGAGGCATATATTGAACGCAACAACCTCGATGTTGACGTGCGTTTCGACATTGTGGCTATCGTGGTTGATAAAAACAACGAACATCGGATAGACCATATCGAAAATGCGTTCTATCCGATGTTAAGTCGTTGATTGTCAGTATATTAACCTACCGTACAGCCTGGTGCCACCATCTCGCTCGGAGTGACCACGACCAGACGGCCGTCTTTGTCCTCCGCTGAGAGTATCATGCCCTGGCTTTCGACGCCTTTGAGCTTGCGTGGCTCGAAGTTGGCGATGAAGCACACCTGCTTGCCCACGAGGACCTGCGGGTCGGGGTAGTATTTGGCGATGCCGCTGACGATGGTGCGTTTTTCCATGCCGTCGTCGATGAGGAACTGCAGCAGTTTGTCGGCTTTAGGCACTTTTGTGCATTCCAGAACGGTGCCCACGCGGATATCGACCTTCCCGAAGTCGTCGAAGCTCACTGTCGGTTTTACGTCGGCAGGTTTCCAGGCGTTGAGTTCGTTCTGTTTCTTGGTGTCTTCCAGCTTCTTGATTTGTGCTTCGACCACGCTGTCTTCGATCTTTTCGAACAGCAGTTCTGGCTGACCGATGATGTGACCGGCGTTGAGCAAAACCGTTGCGTCAGCCTGGTTCCAGCCTGTCACTTCGAGGCCGATCATCTTCTGGAGTTTCTTGGCGCTGAATGGCAGGAACGGCTCGCTGAGAATAGCAAGTTTTGCTACTATTTGCAATGAAAGAGCCATCACTGTCTTGGTGCGCTCGGGGTCGGTCTTGAACAGCTTCCAGGGCTCCATCTCGGTGAGGTAACGGTTGCCCAGACGGGCGAGGTTCATCAGCTCGTTGACGCCTTCACGGAACTTATAGTTCTCGATGAGTTTGCCAATCTTTTCAGGATATTGGTTCATCTCTGCGATGACTTCCTTGTCGCGCTCGTTGAGGTTTTCCAAAACAGGCACTACGCCTTCGTAGTATTTGTGTGTCAGCACCAGGATACGGTTGACGAAATTGCCAAATATTGCGAGAAGCTCGTTGTTATTTCTGTCCTGGAAGTCTTTCCAAGTGAAGTTATTATCCTTCGTCTCAGGTGCATTGGCTGTCAGGACATAGCGCAGGATATCTTGTTTTCCTGGGAATTCCTGGAGATATTCGTGGAGCCACACCGCCCAGTTGCGCGATGTCGATATCTTGTCGTTTTCGAGGTTGAGGAACTCGTTGGCGGGCACGTTTTCAGGCACTATGAAGCCGTCGCCGTATGCCTTGAGCATGCAAGGGAATATGATGCAGTGGAACACGATGTTGTCTTTACCGATGAAATGCACCATTTTTGTATCCTCTGACTTCCACCATTTCTCCCAGTTGTCGCCTCGTTTCTCGCATATTTCCTTGGTGTTTGAGATATATCCGATAGGAGCGTCGAACCACACGTAGAGCACTTTGCCTTCGGCGTCTTTGAGAGGCACCGGCACGCCCCAGTCGAGGTCGCGGGTGACGGCACGAGGCTGCAGTCCGCCGTCGAGCCAGCTCTTCACCTGGCCGTAGACATTCGATTTCCATTCCTTATGTCCTTCGAGAATCCACTGGCGGAGCCATGTCTCGTATTGTTCGAGAGGCAGGTACCAGTGTTTCGTCATCTTTTTCACCAGCTTGGCGCCGCTGATGGCTGAATGCGGGTCGATGAGCTCTTCCGGGCTTAGTGTGCTGCCGCATTTCTCGCACTGGTCGCCGTATGCGCGGTCGTTGCCGCATTTCGGGCAGGTACCGATGATATAACGGTCGCTCAGGAACTTGTTGCGCTCAGGGTCGAAGAACTGCTCAGTCTCGCGTTCGATGAACTTGCCGTCTTTGTACAGTTTCTCGAAGAACGCGGCTGCTGTGGCGTGATGGATCTTCGATGTTGTACGCGAGTATATGTCGTAGCTCATGCCGAAGTCCTCGAATGATTTCTTTATCATCTCGTGGTAGCGGTCGACTATATCCTGAGGTGTGACGCCTTCTTTTTCAGCTTTGATGGTGACAGGCACTCCGTGTTCGTCGGAGCCGCCGATAAACATCACGTCTTCGCCTTTCATGCGGAGGTAGCGGACGTAGGTGTCGGCAGGGACGTAAACGCCGGCGAGATGGCCGATATGCACCGGGCCGTTGGCGTAAGGGAGTGCTGTTGTTATCAGATAACGTTTGAAATTCTTTTCCATTTTTCAAATGATTTTCAGGCTGCAAATATACAAAAATTTTATAATTTTGCAACGATGAATAGTGATAAGTATTTTGATATTGCCATTATTGGAGCGGGGCCTGCCGGATGTTCAGCCGCATTGACGCTGCAAAAGTCGAAGCTGAAGGTCGCTTTGTTTGAGAAAAAAGAGTTTCCAAGAGAAAAGATTTGTGGCGACGGACTGGACGACAGGTGCATTAATACACTGCGGGCGATAAATCCCAATTATGTGGATGAGTTGTTGGCGACGCAGAAATGTTCTGCCATTGAGAACATGAGGTTTTATTATAAAAACAAGCCATGCGATATCAACATTAAAAACGTCGGATATACCTGCAAACGCTATGACTTTGATAATTTTTTGTTTTCTTTGGTGAAACGTGATTGTCAAAACGTGACGGTTTTTCAAAATACGAAAATCTGTTCGGTTCAGAATGAAATCTGTGCAGTTTTGCTTGAAGATACAAATCAAGTGAGATATCAGGCAAAAATGGTGCTGGTTTGTACCGGTGCATCGTCGTTTTTGGCGCGAAAGCTGACAGGAAAGCCGTTTGAAAAGGAAAAAATGGGCTTTGCTGTCCGCGCTTATTATAAAGGGGTGAGGGATTTGCAGGGGAAAACCATAGAGTTGCATTACAAAAAAGAATATTTTCCCGGCTATCTATGGATTTTTCCGATGGCCGACGGCATTGCAAATGTCGGTGTTGGCTGGCATTTAGGGCAGAAACACAATGAAAGATTTCAAGATGTTTTGACAAATTGGATAAAAAACGACGATATGTTGCGACTGCGGTTTGCCGATGCCGAGCAGGTGGGTTTGATGCAAGGTGGCTTGATACCTTATAGTACCAAACATTTTGATTGTTATGGCGACAATTACTGTATTTGCGGTGATACCGCCAATCTGATTGACCCCATTTCAGGTGGTGGAATCGGCACTGCCATGTTGAGTGGTCATTTTGCGGTACAGATAGCCGAAAAAGCAATAACTGCTGGTGATTGCAGTGCCAATATGACCAAAGGGTATTCTGAAAAACTGTGTCAGAGGGTGCAATCGGAAATTAAAAAACGTTATTCTTTACAACAAAGCATCATAAAGCACAGGTGGTTGCTGGGCTTGATTTTGTTTATGGGAAGACAGGCCTTGATTATGCAAAGAATCAAGAAATGGTATTATAAATAGGATTTTTTAAATTAAAAAACATTAACATCTATTTAATTCTTTTAACATCACGAGATATTCGTCATACGCTTCTGTTCCGGCGAGGTCTTTGAGAGCGTCGGCGAGGATGGTGTAATACCACACTATGTCTTCTTTGCCGTTTGGGGCGCTGAAGCGTTGCCAGAGGTCGTCGCCGATTTTATGGTAGTCGGTAACGATGTTGTAGAGGTTGGAGTATTTGTCGCCGAATGCCACTATCTTGCTGTCGAGAGATGCTGTGGCGATGGTGTCGGCCTGTGCCTGTTTGCGTTCGCGCCATGGGGCGTCGTGTGGCAGTTGCGAGGTATCTATCTGCACCAGTGATGCCACGCGTTCGCCGAACTCGTGGCGTATCTGTTCGATGGTGATGTCGGTGTCTTCCACGGTGTCGTGCAGCATGGCGGCAGCCAGCATCTCGGGGTCGTCGGTGAGTGTGGCGACGATGCAGGTGGCTTCCATGGGGTGGAGTATATAAGGATAACCTTTGCCTTTGCGCAGTGTGCCTGCATGGGCGTCGATGGCGAATTTCGCGGCTTTATCGAATAAATCGGTGTTCATATCCACATTAAAACTTTATATGATGTTGACTCGTTGTGCTTGTTTGAAGATACGTTCGGCCGTCTGGACGTTATAGTCGTTCTTTCCGTAGAGGGTGTCGAACATATGGACGAGGCCTGCTTCGCCGAAGCCTTTTTTCAGGATGTAGACGATGCAGAGGTTCTGCAGTGCTACTGATGATGCCAGGATGTCGAGGCCTGTGCCGGCGAGCTGTACGAGAGACAGCTGATAGGCGCTGTCGCTGTATTCGTTTCTCATCCGCACCACGTCGCCGATAGTCTCCATCTTTAGCATCAGCAGGACGTTAAAATAAGGCATCAGGCTGTCGTCGTACACCTCGGCATGGTTGATGTTGGCCATATTTTCGACGAGTCGTCGGAACGGGTCGAGGGCTATGAAAGAGCGGAAGGTGTCGCCGTTGAATGGTACCTCATCGAAGTTGCCGCTTGCCACGAGCGACTGCACCTTACGGCGGTATTCCGTGATGTCTTTACGGATCTGGCTGAACTGCTCGTCGGCGAGCTCGAGGATGCCGGCCAGACGTGTCATGCTGCGTTGGTATTCACGCGGTATCTCGACATCGGTCTTGTAGCCCATGTCGTGCTGTATGCTGGCCCACACATGCTGCAGGGTGCTGCGCATCTGTATCTCAAAGCGTATCTTGTTGAGTTCGGGCATTGCCGGGTCGTCGCATAACGATTTCGGCAAACGGCAGATATAATGCAGCGACATGTATCCGAAGCGGTCTATCTCCAGCATCTTACGCTTGTCGACGGTGTTGTCCCAGTCGATTTCGAACAGTTTCTCGGCGATGGCGGCGATGACATCCACATCGTCGCTGAAAAATGTGATGACGCGCAAGCCGAGGATGTCAGTGATGTCGTCAAGAGAGTGGTATTTGTAGCCTTTCAGCTCCAGCTTGCCGGTGAGGCTCTCCTCGGTCTTGATTCGTGAGTCGACGCCTGCCACAATGATGTTGTTCTCGTCGAGGCTTTGTTGCAGTCGTTCCGTCACTATGGAGCGTAGCTTTTCGAAGACAGGCTGTTTCTTGCGGTATTCGTCGAGAATCATCTCGCAGTGCATATCCAGTTTCATGTTGAAAAATATTAATTATACTATAACTTTCACTCTGAAGCCCAGGTCGGGTACCTTAGCCTCGGAATAGTTCTCGCATAGTAACCAGCGGTCCCAGATTTCCTTCATCTCGCCGGTGGCGATGAGGGAGTCGATGAAATATGACAGTGAGTCGCGAAGCCCTGGCTCGTTTTTCCTCATGGGGAATCCGCAAGGTATCGCCTCGTCGCCATAGAAGGCGACACGAAGCCCGAGCCGTTTCATCTCTTCTGACGAGAGGCTGCTTTCGTCTTCGACAAATACATCCACTTTGCCTTGTGAGAGTGCCATCAAAGCGTCGGCAGTTGAGTTAAACTTCATTGTGGTGATGTCGGTACGTTTGGACAGACGTAAATCGTGGGCGGTGCCCGTCATCATGCCTACCTTCAGCCCGCTGAGGTCGGCCTCGGAGTGCATCTCCTTCAGCTGTTGATTCTGTTTGCAGCTTACGAGGACGACCATCAAGGCTACAGCCATCGTTAATAATACTCTTCATAGTGTTTGGTGTTTGTAGGTTACCAATGTTTATTAAATTGCAAATATAATTATCTGATAATCTGCATGTTTTTTGTATCCACCAGATGGCGGTCGGTGAGTTTGAGGCTTGGGATGACAGGCAGTGCCATGAAGGACATGGTGATGAATGGTGACATCATCATGCAGCCTGTTTTGTGTACCATCTCGTGCAGCATCATCGTGCGGAAGGCTATCTCATGGCCATTCAACGGAGTCATCAGTCCGGCAATGGGCAGAGGTATGTCGTTCATCTCGTTGGCACTGACCACCACGAGTCCTCCTCCCATCTCGATGACACGGTTGACGGCCCGCACTATGTATGTGTCGTTGGAGCCTATGGCCACGATGTTGTGGCAGTCGTGGGCCACTGAGCCTGCGATGGCGCCTTGGGTGATGCCGAAGCCTCGTATCAGGCCAATCTTGGGTTTTGCTCCTGGCTGGAAACGGTTATATACCACTATCTTCTGCACCTCAAGCCAAGGATATGTTTCGCTAAACCAGCTGTCGGTCATGTTCACCTCATCATGTTCAGTGAGCAGGCTGCCGTCGGTGGCACAGATGATATGTTCGGTGTCACCGGGTTTGATATGGTAAAATATGTCCTTTTCAGTGATAGGTGTGGCCTTGAAGTGATTGGGATAATTCGGAAAACTATCCAAAAATTCGGAAATTTTCTGCTGAGAGTACACGGTTTGATCAGTTGAGTTGTAATCAAAGACCTCCTCTCCTCTGATGATGGTTTTCTGAACCCTGAAGTGTGGTCCGATGTTATCTGTTATGATAAATGTGGCTGGGTCGCCTTTTTGCAGCAGTCCCCAGTCGAGGTGATAGTGCCGTTGGGCATTGACGCACGCAGCCTGCAGTATGTCCCAAAGGTCGTATCCGTCAGCCAGTGCCCGTTTCACGATGTTATTGATATGTCCGTGCACGAAGTCTTCAGTGTGGCAGTCATCGGTGCAGAACATCACCATATCAGGTTTTTCCCCGATGAGCGGACACAGCTGTTCGTAATCTTTGGCGGCGCTGCCCTCTCGTATGATGACTTTCATACCTGCATTGATGCATGAGAGGCCTTCTTCCAGCGTCGAGCATTCATGTTCGGTGGTGATGCCGGCGGCTGCATACCGGTTACGCTGGTTGTACATCAGTCCGGGAGCGTGGCCATCCACAGGCTTGCCGTAGCGTCGGGCGGCTTCTATCTTACGCAGCACCTTTTTGTCGCCTGCCAGTACGCCTTGGTAGTTCATCACCTCGGCCAGAAAGCCGATGTCATCGCGTGCCATCAGTTTTTCGATGTCTTCGGCATCGATAGTGGCGCCGTTGGTCTCCATGTCACCTCCCATGGCTGGAACACAGCTGGGAGCGCCGAAGCAGAAGTTGAATTGTGCCATCTGTCCCGAGCGTATCATAAAATCAACGCCCTTCACGCCAAGCACATTGGCAATCTCGTGGGGGTCGGTGACCACACCGATGGTGCCGTGGCTAACGGCGATGCGTGCAAACTCGTGAGGCACCATCATGCTGCTCTCGATATGCACGTGGCTGTCGATGAAGCCCGGCATCAGATAAGGATACGGCTTTTCTCTTTTGGGAAGCTCGCAGCTTTTTATATCGACGACCTTCCCGTTTTTCACGGTCAGCGTGCCGTTGATAATCTTGCGTGCCATCACGTCAACAATATGTCCTTGGTAATAAGTCTCTTCGTTTGTCATCCTCGCCATTGTAAAAAAACTATAAGGTAATAGAAGTGCAAATTTACATAAATTTTCGGATTAAAAAAAGAGAATGAAGATTTTTTTATATTTTTTGTCAGAAAATATTAAGCGGCGCCCTTAAAGCCCTTAAGGCCATTAAAGCCATTAAAGCCCTTAAAGTCGCCGCTAAAGGCCCTTAAGGCCCTTACATCGCCAGCAGCACGAGCAGCTGGGCGGTGAAGATTCTTAAGAACATCGTCAGAGGATATACTGTGGCGTAGCCCATGTTTGGCAGCTTGCAGCCTTCCGGGGCGATGTTGTTGGCGAAGGCGAGTGTCGGAGGGTCGGTATGTGAGCCCCCGATGAATCCCATGAGGGTGTAGTAGTTAATCTTTAAGACCAGACGACCGAATGTCGCCACAACTATTGGAGGCACTATGGTGATGATGACGCCGTAGAGCACCCAGATGTAATGTTCTGTCACTGTGGTTACGAACACGCCGCCCGCCCCGAGGCCCACGCCGGCGAGGAACAGCGCTATGCCCACCTCACGGAGCATCCACACGCCATGGCTGTCGGTGAAGTCGGTGGTGAGCCATCCTTTCTTCACGCCAAGCCAGCTGCCTATGATGGCGGCTACCAAAGGACCGCCTGCCAGACCGAGTTTCAGCGGAGCGTCCATGCCTACAGGAATCGGGATGGAACCGATGACGATGCCGATGGCGATGATGATGAACAACGGGATGAGGTTGACCTTATGACGCTGCGATGTCGGGGTGGCCTTTTTTTCTTGAGACGCGATTAATTGCGTCTTTGCATCGGATTCAAAAGATGTTGGTTCTTTATCCAAATCGATTTTGCACAACGGGCGCAAGATGATACATGTCATAATCATTCCCACGACGGCCAAGGGATAGGTGACGGCGTAGCCTGCTGCCAAACGGTCGGCTGCGTCTGCGATGCCGAGGTCGGTGACGGCCTGCTGTGCCGCTGAGAGACCAGGGGTGTTGGTGATGGCACCGGTGTAGACGCCAGTCATGTCGACAAGGCTCTCGTTCGCAAGCTTGGCGATGACGACAGTCACCACGACGCCGAGTCCCACGTTGACAAGTGCCATGACGTTCATCGCCAGGCCGCCTTTTTTAAACGATTTGAAGAAGCCTGGTCCCACCTGCAAGCCCACGGCAGTGACGAACAATATCAAGCCGAACTCCCTGATGATGTGAAGCATGTTGTCGTTGAGTGTCACGCCGAGCGCGCTCAAGATGATGCCCACAAACAGCACCCATGTTATCCCCAAGGAGATTTTTGCGATTTTTATTCTGCCAAGGAGCAGTCCTAAAAATATCGACACTGCGAGGTAAAACACCGTCGGTCCGACGCCTGAGCCTGTGAAGAGATTATACATTATTAGTTGAAAGTTGAGAGTGTAGAGTTTAGAGTAGTTGAAAAGTTTAAAGTATAAAAGTTTTAAAGTGAAATTGCCCCACTAATGCAGGGCAATTTCCGACATATTTGCTTTTTATAAATTAGTCACCTAATGTTGCCACCATGACAGCTTTGATGGTGTGCATACGGTTCTCGGCTTCGTCGAACACGATGCTGTTCTTGCCTTCGAACACTTCTTCTGTGACTTCGATGCCGTCAAGGCCGAATTGTTTGTTGACGTCGCGGCCGACCTGTGTCTCGAGGTTGTGGTAAGCCGGGAGGCAGTGCATGAATTTGCAGTTCGGGTTGCCGGTCATGTCCATCATAGCCTGGTTGACCTGGTAAGGACGGAGGAGGTCGATACGCTGTTTCCATACCTCAGCTGGCTCGCCCATTGATACCCACACGTCGGTGTAGAGGAAGTCGCAGCCTTTGACGCCTTTCTTCACGTCGTCGGTCACAGTGACCTTTGCGCCTGTCTCTTTAGCGATTTTCTTGCAGGTGTCGATGAGTTCTTTTGAAGGCTGGAGCTCTTTTGGAGCCACGATGCGGACGTCCATACCCATCTTTGCGCCGCCGACCATCAAGCTGTTACCCATGTTGAAGCGGGCATCGCCGATGTAAGCGTAAGTGACCTGGTTGAGAGGTTTGTCGACATGTTCCTGCATTGTGAGGAAGTCGGCGAGGATCTGTGTAGGGTGGAACTCGTTGGTGAGGCCGTTCCATACCGGTACGCCTGCATATTGTGCGAGCTCTTCCACTGTCTTCTGGGCGAAGCCGCGGTATTCGATACCGTCGTACATGCGTCCGAGGACGCGTGCTGTATCTTTCATTGATTCCTTAACGCCGATCTGTGAGCCTGTCGGGCCGAGGTAGGTGACATGAGCGCCCTGGTCGTAAGCTGCTGTCTCGAAAGCGCAGCGTGTACGGGTCGAGGTCTTCTCGAAAATGAGGGCGATGTTCTTGCCTTTCAGACGTGGCTGCTCGGTGCCTGTATATTTGGCGTGCTTGAGGTCAGCTGCGAGTTTAAGGAAAAATTTGATTTCTTCCGGTGTGAAGTCCAAAAGCTTCAGGAAGTTTCTGTTTCTGAGGTTGAATGCCATGATATTTTAATTTAAAATTGTTGTTCGAAATTTTTTGCAAAAGTAGTAAAAAGTTTTTAAAGTCAATAAAATTAGTAAAGTTTTTTAAAACATGAGATTTCTCCATTACGTTCCATTTCATTGCACTTCAGTCGAAATGACGGATTGGTTTACGTCATTTCGAGCGAAACGGAGTGAAGTCGAGAAATCTCCACCAATTGTATGAGATTTCTCCATTACGTTCCATTTCATTACACTCCAGTCGAAATGACGGCCCTGTTGGGGTGTTGAAAAATATTTTTAACATTTTTGTTGTGCGTATTAAAAAATGTAGTAATTTTGCAGCTCGAAAAATGATGCATCCTTAGCTCAGTTGGTAGAGCAATTGACTCTTAATCAATGGGTCCAGGGTTCGAATCCCTGAGGATGTACAAAAAAATGTCAGAGACGGATTTTTGTCCGTCTCTTTTTTTTATTATTTTTGCGAAAAAATTTAAAGTAAAAAAGTCAAACTAAACCCATTATCATGAAAAAGTATTTACACTTATTTCTGTTGTTATTCGTAATTTCCTGTTTTGCAAAAGCACAGTCAGGACCATCATCAACCGCCAACTGGTTCGGATACATCTTGCCTTCCAGTCCGGCAGAAAACAAATATGTCACTTTCACCATGCAGAATTTAGGGTCTGTTGCTGTTGCATCAGACGAGATTCCCGCAGCAAACACAGCGACTTTTGCCAACGGTTATGTGTGGAGCGTGAACAACGACAACGGCTATAACATTTGCAGGTCAAGCTTTGATGCCGCCAATAATTTTATCGGGGCGCCGGAAGTGATGGTTGCAGGTCTCTCCTACATAAACGATATGGCATACAATCCCGCTGACGGAATGATTTATGTCATCACAGGTGAACACCTGAAAAGCTTCGATCCGGCCAATCCAGGCAGCATGCAGGACCATGGCGTGATAGAGCATGATGGTTTTAACATGGCTATCAACATGGATGGCGACGCCTATCTGATAAGCTCTTGGGGTGAGTTCGGCTCATTGAACCTTTCCAACGCACAATTTACGGTGATCAACCCTATCGATTTGCCTTTAAAAATGGATTTTGACATGATGACGGGCGAATTGTTCGGCGTTCATTACGGCAATTTGTATCAAATTGACGCCAATACTGGAGCTTACAACCTGTTGGGCGCGCTCAATGATGGAAGCAACGGCTATGACCCGACCTGCCTGTTTATGACTTACGGCAACAATCCGACGGAATTCACGGTAGGTGATTTGAACTATCGTGTCAACGACGACAACGTTTCCGTAACGGTCACAGGCCATGTTAACGGTTATGACGCCACTGGAGATTTGATTATCCCGGAATCGGTCAATTATGAGGGAAATGATTACACCGTGACCGTCATTGGCGAAAGCGCGTTTTTGTATTGTTTTTATCTGACTAACCTGTCAATTCCAAACACGGTGACCACCATCGAAGGGGGCGCTTTTGCGTATTGCCAAGGCTTTACTGGCGATTTGGTGATTCCAAACTCCGTGACCACTATCGGATATGGCGCATTCCAGATTTGCCCTGGTTTTGATGGAGACCTTATCATAGGCAGCTCTGTCACTGAAATCGGCGACTATGCATTCAATTCGTGCGACGGCATGACGGGCATACTGTACATTCCGAGCGGTGTTCAATCGCTTGGCGGCAACTCCTTCGGATATTGCGCTTTCAGCGGCATCGTCGTCGACCCTGAAAACAGCGTATATGACTCAAGAAACGACTGCAACGCCATCATCGAGACGAGCACCAACGAGTTGCTAACAGGATGCAGAAGCACCATAATACCCAACACGGTCACTTCGATTGGCTATTGCGCCTTCAGGGGTGTCCAAGGCATGACCTCCATTGAAATCCCTAATTCCGTGACTAACATTGGGGAGAACGCCTTTGCATTTTGCTACGACCTGACTGGCGATTTGACCATTCCGAATTCTGTAAAAACGATTGGACCCAGCGCATTTTTCCAGTGTGAAAACTTTGATGGGACACTGACCATAGGAGAATCCGTTTCTTATATAGGCGACATGGCTTTCAGAAATTGCTCTAACTTTACTGGAGCTGTCTCTTTGGCCACCACGCCACCTGTCCTCGATGACGAATTTGGCGGTTTGGTGTTTGAAAACTTCGGCTATCCTATCCTCGTTGTCCCTTGTGGTTGTGTTGATGCCTATCGGAACTCCAGTTGGTACGAGCCTTACGGACTGAACGGCTTCAGTGAGTTTATCGAAGATTGCAGTGCTGTTTCGGAAACAAGCGGTATTGTTACAGCCGCTTATCCAAATCCAACGAATGGTTTGATTAAAATCGAAGCCGAAAACATCCAGAATATCAGCATTTTCAATACTTTAGGACAGGTGATCTTTGAAACTTCAGCCAGCGGCGACGTTTTTGAATATGACTTAAGCGGTCATAAGGCCGGACTGTACTATATCAAAGTGGAGACAGCCAAAGGCATTGAAACCAAGCCGGTGACGGTTCTGTAAACTTATAGTTGGCAAAGACAGATAGTGCAAGGACTGGACAAATATCTTTGTAAAAACAATGAACTGGATAATCTTAATAATCGCCGGTTTTTGTGAGACAGGCTTCGCTTTCTGCCTCGGCAAGACCAAGCTTGCTGTCGGGACGGAGTATTGGCTGTGGATTTCGGGTTTTGCACTGCCTTATGTGCTAAGTGCGGTG
>JAEEGG010000730.1_pt1 | contig 96562 bp, 87 predicted proteins | sample 9134161 | NCBI WGS metagenome assembly JAEEGG01 (sample SAMN16246543, study PRJNA631951) | gut metagenome | biome: gut microbiome; feature: rumen; material: CR-attached | host: Bos | place: Iran: Karaj | collected 2018-10
ACTCACGTTGCAATTGATTATAATCTACCGCACCCACGTGGTAAAACTTACGTCTATGGTTAATAATCTCCTGATAAAGATCATTATCCATCAACGCTGCCCGACCATATTCCGTATCCATCAGGCGCTCTAAATCATAGAAATGACGCGACATTCTGTATGTGCGAGGCGGATTCTTTTGGTATTCCTCACACATCAGAAACGCCTTCTCCAAAAAGGTCCTTGTCGGGCTCACGGTTTTATATCCTCACTGAACCGATTGATAAAATCCCAGCCTTTACTCAAGCTAGTGCCACCCTTGAAGAGAAGATAACCTGCCACCTGAGTATGAAACAGGCATACAAGACTGCCGTCACCCACCAGTCCTTCTCCGCTGCGGGTTCATCTATCTTTTCCGCGTCAGCCACATGCTGAATCATTGTCATCCGCTCATCCAACGGATAATCAATCCACCTGTTCATACCTGCTTCTTTCTGTTTCGTTCAATCAATTCACGCATCCAAACAGGAGCCAGCAGAAGGTCGTGAGCTATTGTGTCGTTTTCCGGATGTTCTGCAAGCAATTGCCTAATTCTGCTTTCCACTTCTGCCGTGATATTCTTTTGTCCTATGCTACGTAATGCCTGTACCATTTCCTGCATCAAGTGTCCTTTAAAGGCAAAGTTTTTAGGAGCACCATGCAGGAGCGTCACCATTCTGTTCCCCAATTTCAGCTTTCTGCCCGAACCCGTTGTTAGAAAACAGGAGTTCATGGGAACCTGTGTCGAAAATCCCAAATGGTTCTCCGCCGTAGCGCCAGTGGGTATAACCTTTGCTTTGTCCCGTTTGGCAATCTCACTCACCAATTCATAAGCCGTAGGATACAACAATCCGAAACGTGTCTTCTTCGCTTTCACATATACCCCTTTGGCCATGCGCGAAATCAACTCCTCCTTTTCAAACTGCGCCAACAGTTTAGTAACATACTCCACATCGTATTTGGGGAACGAAGACACGAAAAACACCTCGCCGAATTTTGCGCGGGTTATTTTATTTCTAATCTTATATACTACAGCTTCTTCCATTAAATATTTAACCTGTTTTTAGTCGGAAACATTGCAAATTTTTCCGACTGAAAAGTACAAAATTAAATCAATATATTTGCAATCTATATGTATTATTATTCTTTTTTAAGACATCCGCCCCCCCTCCAGGCACATTGGGGCGTTGCCCCAAAGAACCGAGGGAGCAGCGAGTGCAATGTCAAGCTTGTTTGAGCATTGCCGAGTCGCGTCCGAGAGTCGAAGATGCTTGATGGTACTGCCTATATCCTCCTGATTCACGCGCAGCAACAAATGTACATGGTTCGACATCAGACAGTAGGCATAAAACGTGCAGAGAGGCGGCAGGCGGTTGCCCTGGTCATCGTACTGTTCCAGCATCTGCTGCATGCATCTGAGCATACGCATATAGTCCTCCGCATCCTCGAAGATATCCTGCCTGTTGATGCCCCGAAGCATCACGTGGTAGATACCCGTTCCCGATTCCTTCCTCGCCTGTCGCGGCATATATCACTTAATGACTTTTATTCCTTACAGGATACTTTAATCCCTTAATTAAGAACGGATCAAAGAACCGTCCCCTGATCTCCTCTATTTATCTATCCAAACTAGTAACGCCCCGCGAAATAAGGTATTTAATCTTAGGATCTATAACATCATATCTTGGTTTCCCATTTTCATCTGGAAGCGGACTGTCTTTAATGATAGATATTTTCTTAAGATAATCCACATATTGTTGTGTAGTGTTTGGCGTTTGTCCTAATGCCTGACTTGCTTCCTTAAGGCTGAAATTAATCCTTTTGATTGCCAAGACCTTGTCAATCCAATTAATCAAATCAGTACTTTTGCCAAGACGCGAAGGCAACAGCGACTCATAATCAAATTCTTTGCAAAACTTTATCGCTCCTTTTGAAATGGCCGGCAATGAGAAATCAATGATATCATTCCTATTATCCTCACAACTAATATATCCCAACAAACTAATCATTGACCTTGGTGACTTGTTAGCCAAAATCAGCATTTCATTACGTTGTCCATCATCTGGTATTAACGATTTTAAACGCACTGGATTCTTTCTATCTATCGAATAAAATGCCAAACGCTTATCAATAAGGTTCTCCAATCCATTTGTATCCCATCTGATATCAACACACTTAAACTTGTCGTATCTTACGCCTTTACTTCCTAAACTATTTTTCATTTCCGACCATAAACTAAACACTATGGAAATGTTTTGCATGTACAGGAAGTCAGTATCTGTGAGAATTTCAGAAGTAAACTCGGCCACCTTTTCAACATCTGTACCAACTAGTTGGCATTCGTCAATTTTATCAAATAAAATGATAACAGAGTGGTATCCAAGTGAAACGGCAATATCCTTCAAATTGGATACAATTCTCACTAATTTGTCTTTACCCCAGCCTATAATCTCCTCCTTGCCAATTAAATTAATATCAGAAATGGAGAGTTCACCCAAAAGGTTGTCAATTTGTACGCCATTACCATTCAGCTGAAGGAAAGAATTCAATGAAACAGAGGTTAGCTGAACTGCATTCTTAACTAATTTGTTTAAGAACCGAATATTTGAATTCAAAAAACCGAAAATGGCTTTACGCTTTTTCTTCTTCGTAATCGCTTTTGCCAACTCCACAAATTGTGGAGCAGTATGCGGATCATAAAAAGCCTGGATAAACAACGAAAGTTGTGCTTCTTGGGTTTTGTTTAAATACTTCTTGTCTTTAGGTTTTTCGAACAGATGCTTTGCTATCTCGAAAGTTAGGGCTTGCGTTATAGAATAAAGAAAATAGCATTCATTTTTAATTGCAGGATATCCATCATAGCGAGTAATAAGAATGGGTAATGTGTTTTGGCTTTTTAAGTCATTCTCCAATTTGTATATGATTGAAGATTTGCCATCCCCTCGCTGGCCCAAAATAAACCTACTATTGCCATTCTTTGCCAAAGATATGAGCTCATTGTAAAATGAAGGTTTGTAGAACAGGTATTCCAATGCCTCCAATTCCTCTTCTGCACTTAATTTAGAAAACGGATCTCCTTGAATGTTATATATATTACACATAATGCATAATGATTGATTAATAAATAATAATTATTTGTAAACAACATATACTGGCCGTTCTTATATTCCTCATCCATTTTCTACTATTTTTCAAAACAGCTCCACTCTCTCTGCTTCCATCTTCCAGCGTTCATCCTTTTTCTGTTTGCCTTAAGGCAGCTCATCTAACTGATGGCGCAACGGATCCCTTTGCTCCCGCTCAATAAAGTCCATTTCCTCATTATATCATACCACCCAGCGTTCGTCTTAGGTCATACTACCTATACTCTTTAATATCCGATTGCCTTACCAATATGGGAGTTGGATATGTGCCCCATTCTTGACTCACTATGAAACTAAACTGCTCGGCAATCTTCTTTGGTTCTGGAGATTTAGGTCCAACTATAACATTAGAGAGCGTCAATGGGAAAGTATCTGTCGGGACCATGGGAAACAAGAGCATTTTTGAAACAATACCAGATTCACTATTTTCAATCCAGTTCTTTTCCACATCCTCCTTGTCATCAGATAGATATAACAACCTCACTTCTTTTTCATCCTTAAACCTGAAAGACTTAAAGAAATGCTTCCATATATGCCAGCGTTTAAACTGAAATTGCCAATGGTTCAAATTAATTAAACCGACTTTACGTAAAAAGTCTAGTTCACGATGTGTTTTCTCATTTTCACCATAACTGATACAGGAAATGTAAAAGTCACCTTTCAATTTACGCCCTCTCTGTTTCCCCTTAATCTCATAATTCAGACACACACCTTTTGCATCATCTCCATATAGCCGCCACATGGTCAAGTCATCAGATTTTTCCTGTGGCATCATTGACATAATGAAACAATTGTTATTCTCTAAATGCACATTTCCACCGCCACCAACGCATCCTATCTTTTTATCTGCATATGTCTCCTCACTTTTATCATTCATACAAACAATGCTACACATGTTCTGTTTTCTATCCTTTAAAAGAAGAAACAAATTATGCCGCGTAGTAAACCGACATAATTTAGTAGGTATCTTCCCATTAAGCAAATGCGTGAAAAAAGCATCCTCTATTGAAGGAGTTGAGAATTCTATCTTTCCTGTTTTTGCATCCGTTTTGAATATGCTTCTAGTCCTTGGCTTCCCCATAAAGAATTTAATGGTGTTTTTCTGCCGCAATCCCACACTGGTTGCCGCTTCCATTATTGCGCTACAGATTTGCTCGGTTGTTGGTATATCACCAAGTACTGGCAGACCATTCTTAATTGTCTCAAGAACTTTGTCGAAGTCTATTCTATAATACTCAGGATTATCCTGAGACCACATCCAAAACTCATTACCATCAGTTAGTACCGAATATCTCACTTTTTGGACATCAAACGTTCGAGAAAGAGAAGAGTCCATCTGTTTTCTCATTGCCCAAGCCTGAGGAAATCTCTTCACCTCGAATACCGCAATCGGGTTGCCATCAACATCGTAGACGACTATGTCAGCGTAAACTATTTTGGCAAACAACGCATACAACCTAGCATCTGTCTGTACGGTGAAAAGTCTGTCCGTAAGACCATTCTTCAATCGTTTAGATAAATCTTGTTTTACTGTCGACTCGTCAATCCGTTTATACATTGAATTTGGTAACTATATACCTGTTGACAGAAATATAGCCAAATTTTAACGCAGTTCTTTCGGGCTGCGTTTTTTGCGCTGATATTTATTATTTCTCATCCTTTAACCATCCAACATACGATATGAATTCTCCCATATCATACACCTTATCCAACCCTAAGATTTCTGCGATAACACATTGTTCATTTTTCGTTTTTTCAGCCCATATGTAGGAATATCTACTCAAAAAACCATTATCACATTGAATCATTGCATATCGAACGGAAGTGACAAACGACCTAAAAAAATCTGCCCAAATATAATTATCTATCAATTCTTTACTGAATTCAAAACGTTTAATCATACAACCCCTTTTACATGATTTTCCACCTTCATCGTAAAAATCGACAGCAACGGCTTCTATGAGCATCTGTGTGACACATTTTTCGTCAACAAGTTTAATTGAAACATATTTATCCGTATTTTCATCTGTAATATCGGTATCATCAAGAATTCTTTTCTCTAAGGAACTATATTTCCCATTATGCTTAATAATTCTTTCAGTAGTCATATGTTACTTTTTAATCAATCATTTAAAAAAACGAAAATATGTGATATTTATTATAGTAAAGCAGAAGATTATGCCAAATATTAAGGGAAAACCTAAAGATAAAATACGCCAAATTGGGTTGGATGGGGGAAATGGTGCGAGAGAGATTGTGATTCAAATTGCAAGTGCGTTGGGCCTTAAAATACATGAAGATGGGAAAGGCGTTTCTGCATATGGTGGAAATACGATAAGGATTGCTGACCATTGCACCTATATGCAAACGTGGGTAGATAATAATACGTGGAATGCACCTGTAAGAATAGATGTAGTGATTGAGGACAATCCTACACAACCTGTAACACGGGTAAAGAACGGTTTTAATTTCACTGTTACGGAATATGTATCATCATCAAATGATATTGACCTACAGAAGGCGAAAATCATTGCATACGACATCCGAAATAGTATAAATGGTAATCCTTATGCCAATAATGTAAGAGGAACTAAAAGGATTCTTAAGTCAACATATCCGAATAATAACAAAACAAACGAAAATAGAAATATGAAACAAACAATAAGATTAACTGAATCAGACCTTAGAAATATCATTATGGAAGCTATTAACGAGCTTGAACCACAGACGTATGCTTCCTACGCAAAAAAACGTGCCGAACAAGGTGAACTGGATAAAGCCAAGGAGGGACAGCAAAAAGCAATTTCCTCATTCAACGCTAAATACGGTTCAAATAAACCCGATGGTCGTTTTGGTATGGCATTTAACAGGGAATATGACCCGAACGGCTATGATGTAGAGGGACGTTATGAAACACACGGCAAACATCGTGACGACGGCGGGAATGAACAGGCAACAACTGATATAAGATGGAATTTATATAATCCGCAGAGGGGGGAGGTTAAGACTGACCGCTCTATAACCGGACGTCCTAATGGTGGATTTACAGCAGGTGAATGGAGGGATGTGGACAATGACACAAAACAGGAGGAATGGTTCAAGGTGGCACAGCAAATGGCGAACCCCAACCCCGAACAAGACTATGTTAAAGGTAAAGGTTGGTCTGTTGACAAACTTGATGAATCCATCACCCGTGCCATTCGCAAACTTCTGCGTTAAGCAACGTTTCTCATACAACATATAAGCGAACCTAATTCAATAGGTTCGCTTATTTTGCATCATGGATTTTCTGTCAGCATGTATATAGTTCCCTTGAATTTTATTATTTCCAATAATATACTAATTTTTTCAAAACCCCAATCTATAGTTTTCCGAGCAGATAGTTATGCAGATACTCTTTATCAAATCCTATAAGACTTCTTCCTTTTGCACTTATATCCTGATTAACCCTCTTGTTGTATATATCAATAATCCCGGCACAGACAGAACATTCCTCATCAGACGTTATGGTTATAGTTATCGTTAGCGTTGAAGGCGCAAAACGCCTTCTTCCTCACGCGGCTATAATACAATTGTTGTTATTTAAACAACTTGCTGGAAATTAAGCTCGGGACAGGTACCTGTCCCCCGTCCCCTCTTGCATTCATATTGTCGATGTTCACAATCGTTGCGCCCTTCACGTCCTTAAACAAGCGTTTTATCAGGTTCGAGCCGATAAACCCGGCACCACCGGTAACTAAGATTCTATTCATAATTGTATTGTTATTTCTTGATTCACTTATTATGAGTTAATGGAGCCCCTATGGATTTGGCCATAACTTTACGCCTTGAGCCTGAAACCACAAATCTTGTTGGAATTTGGTCATTGGTCTGAGATTAATATCCTTCTCGTCGGGAAAGAAACCTATCTTAACACGTCTGCTCAAATCTGCATTGTTTAAAAAACCAAAATTCCCATTATTTGAATAATAAATTTCTTCATAAGCACGGGCGAATATATCCTGCATCACATCTTTATGTCGCATATATAACTTCTTGATGTGAAAAACCCTGTCATATTTAGCTATATCCACACCATTAGTTTCAACCAACTCAATTTCCTCATCCGCCTGAACAGACCCCTCGTATAGTTTTGTTGGGTTTTTTACAGCGAATTTAAATGTTTTACAAATATCGGAATAATATGGATGGAAATCCAATGTCAATTGTTCTTGCGATTTTCCCATATTACATGTAGGACAAGATGGAATCAAGTTGTATAGAGACATGCTTAGTATAGGATACTCGGCTTTATCAATAAAATGATCGAATTGAAACTTTGTCATCAGTTCCAATGCGTCTTTACTATTAAAATCCTCTATACAAAGAGTATAATGCAGATTGCAGTATGGGCAGGTCTTAACATTCAGGCGATTTCCCAATTCTCGAAGCACACTACTACGATACCTCTTTTCATAACCAAACACATTCAACAGATGGTCTCTGAACACCGAGTATTTGCTTGGAAGAGAGTTACCGTTTTTATCCTTCTGCTTCTCATAATATTCTTTTTTGCACGATAGTCCCTTTTTCAGAAGATTATAATAACGTCGGAATGCCTCTAATTTTGGGGGTCTTGCCAAAAGGATATCCTTGAGTCTGTTATCAATACATTTCAGAACATTCTTTTCACAAACCGTAAAACCATCTGTTACCTGAAGTCTCTTATGGATCTCATCATATATTGCACCAACAAACCAATCCTCAATTTGCTTTTGGGTGTAGCACTTGTTATCCCGGTAACTCCATCGTCCATGTTCTATATCAATTCTCTTCATCCTCAACTATATTGCCCAGCCTTCGCTGATAGTACGAATCTATGAAATCTTTGTCATGCCTACTCATCTCAGACAAAAGATAGTTTTTAATTCGCTCATCACCAATCATCATCACCTCCCTTAACGTTGCTGTACTGCTATCACCTTCTCCGATCCTATCATATAAATCTTTGATTTTTGCTGAAGCAAATGCACCTACCAGACCATCTTTCATAACAAATGCTCTGCAATATAGATTAAAAACATTTTCTCCAAAGGTCTCTGATTCTCCTTTTCTTACTTCAGTTTCTTGGTTTTCGTTTTTTTGAAGTATATTAACACAGCATAACGGTATGTCCGACAAGATGATTGGAGAATGGGATGTTATTACCAATTGGAAATGCACTCCTGGCTTAACCAACATCTTTGTATTCAAAAATTGCAGTAGCAGGTTGACATATTCACGTTGCCATTCTGGATGGAATCCAATCTCAGCTTCGTCCAATATAATTAATGCTGGTGACTGTCTGTTTCCTATCCGTATGGGTTGTAAGGTAATACCAAAATAAAGACGAGACAAGAGATTAAGCATCTCCTGCTCACCCGAACTTAAAACAGTATTTGTATATAAGCCATGGCTATAATAAATATCGAAAAATCTGGAAGTAAGATAAAAATGCGAATTGAAAATCTCTTCAATCAACTCGCGCAACTGATCTTTACCCTTTTCTATTTCAACATAAAACACATTGCTGTTATCATCATAATTGCAAATAGTAACCAACTTGTTTAACACATAATGTACCGATAATAACATCTTGCGCTCAGTTTCCCCAACATCTTTCCGATTGGCAAAAGCAACCAAATCATTCAAAATGTCACTACTTTTAGGAACCTTTTGCCACGAATCCAACAACCCCAAATATATATCTGATTCATTTCGTTTTTCTGCAATAAGGTTAATGAAATTTGTGTAAATGAGTCTCGCTATGGTATTTTGTTTAATATCCCTTGATTGATTCACAAATTTTTGAACCGCTATCTTATCTCTATAATCATTAGCCAAAAACTCACCACCACTATCATTGTACCCTATTAGAATATAACGCGGCAAACGCAAATCACGAATTAATTCACCAATATCATCTAACATTAGAAGTTCGCAAATTCTGGCATTATTCTGAGCCCTGTATGCCCATATATAGCTGGCCATCCTACCAACCATATATATTGAATCATAATTAGAGTAGTTCAAAAGGTCGTGAACCAATAGCCATTGGTCAGAGGCAATATACGAACCTGACAATTCAGAGGCAAGAATGTCATCCCTGTCATATAATGGGGAGAAATGCCCAGAATAATACATTACAGGTATAGACATAAGGTTACGAATCTCTGTGTAAGGCATTGTTGATTCTATACGAAGTCTTGAATTTTTCTGCGATTCGGTTTGATAGACGAAAATCTTACCACTGTTTTCATAAACAATAACACCTGCCATATCTTGTATACGATACCCCTCCACCACAGCCTCCATCAAAAAACGAAGGGCCGAGGTCTTTCCAGCGCCATTATTGCCCACGATAGCCGAAACAGAATACACTCCGTTTCCAAAGAAATCTTTCGGCAGAGCGTCGCTCTTTTCAATACGAAGACAACCATCTTCCATCTGAAAAACAAAGTTATGATCAAAAGTGATGCCAACGTTCTTCAGTAGTCGATAAGAATAGATGTATATGTAACAAATATGGGTCATGTTGTTTTGTCCTTTTTTACCACATTCTTTTCAATTCTGCATTTAGTGCAGCATCGGTAGTATAATTATCAAGTACATGTTTGTCCATGCCTGCTTTTTTTAACCGCTTCACGACTGTCTTCCTCATTTTTTTGCAATAATCCCACTCCTCCCATATCATTACAGACTCCATGTATGGTGCTACCTGCATCCAATTGTCATAAGACAATTTCTTTTGTGCTTGAAGGGTATGAAGCGGCTGGAAAGCCATCTGCATCAACGCCAAAGCATCATGGTCTGACAACCAATTGAATGAAAGTGCGAACAAATAAGAATATACTTTGGCATTCAGATTTTGAAACCGCAAACCGATGAATGGTCTCCAAATCTTCGCACCTTTGGTAATCACTACATTTGAACGTTCATTCACAGCATTAACAATAGCATAGGCTATGTGCTCCGTGATTACATCAACACTACTCAACCACGCCAAAACATCATTTGTTTTGTTACTTATTTGCATGGCAAAAACATGATTGACATATCGCGCTGTATCTTTATTGACATAATCTAACAATATCTTAGTAGCCTTGTTTGTCTTTGTGAATGCCTCTTTTGCCAAGTCACCGCTAATTTCAATTCCCTTTTCAAGAAGAATAGCTAACAAATCTTCCCAACCACGAAACGTATTTCGAGAACGTTCGTCAAGCACCAATGGCAATATCGATTCAATTTCCCGTTGCGAGAGTAATGACCACGGTATTTTATTAAGCAGTTCGGAATTCAGCAATGTAATGGTACTGAAAAGCCTATAATCGTCCTTAATTAATTCTGTTATTTCTTCTGTCTTAAGAACACAGGCACTTTCCTTCAATTTGCCGATTCCCCATTTGTTCGCCCTACTCGATTTGAAGATCTCTCCAAGCAATGACAAATACCTATCCCTTTCTTGAATCAGGAATCTACTCCACCTGTCCTCAAGACCTGTTTCTTCGTAATCAATGGCTTCATCCACAGGTAAGGTTGCAATAAACAAAAAGAAGGAGAAACTATTGCAGTATCTGTCGGAGAATGTTTTATTAGTAAAAAGCTTTTTGATAACCCTTCCTCTCAGCTTATCCGGAAAGGAGTCAACTATCGTACTAAAAGCTGCCCTATACCGCTGTTCACTAGTCATACCTTCGTCAAAGTAATCCTCAAGCTTATAAAGTGTTTTCGCAATAGCAGTAAAATTTTGGGGATTATCACCAATATCTTCAGCAAACATCCTAATCAGTTGACCTTGGTTTACATCACCACGCATGATAGCATCCAACACAAATGTCAACCACTTTTCTTCTTCGACCATCTTGCTTGCCCCATTTCCACCAGCTAATCTGGAGACAAATTGGCAAGTCAATGGAGTGTCGCCAAATTTACGTAAATAAGCCGTACCCGAACACCACGACAGTTTCTGTATTATCGTCTGTGGGAGAGTGTTCATTATGGCATACATCGCATCTTCAAGAATCTTATTATCCTTATGAGCATTAAAGATGACAGGAACAGCTTCTAAATATAAGAATGACACAAGAATTTGTGACTCCAGTCTTCGTTCAATCCCCAATGGAACATAATCATCAGCCGAATAGTGCCTATTATCATAATTGATGGTATGTGAATATTCATCATAACCATCGTCTATTGATGGACGTTTAAACAGTTTCCCAATCCTCCTGAAATCATCTAACCCATTAAGTGCCTCCAATGGAACAAGAAGCGAGTGTGTCCACACGCACCCTGGACGTTTCATTTCGTCAGCATACCAGGTTTTTGCAATCACATAGTAGCCACTTTCCTGTAGCGGATATGCCGTCACGTATGACGATTCGCCACCTCCTGGGGCGACATACTCACTCCAATCGCTCATAGTGGCAACATTGTCCATGTCGGTGCTGTTTTTGAGCAGCACCGAACCTGCCAACAGACGATGGCCGTTATCATATCCATGCAACAACTGTTCTATTTTCATCTTTATTCAGCTAACAGGAAATCGATGGGTTCCGTAATATCAAAAGATTTCTTGTCGGTGAAAACAAAGGCGCGTTCTTTCAGAGTCGTTTTTTCTGCCAATTCATCACCGCTGTTTTCGTCCAATTCGCCATAATCAGCTCCTTGAGCACTAATACCAAAAAACTGGAAATAAGAGAAGTGTTCTTTCACATAGTTATAGATACATGGGTGGTTTTCCTTTACCCATTCTTCAATGTTTTTATCTTCAGCACAGTCGGCAGAATCCCACGAAGAGAAACAAATAGCTATAGGACAATCATCCATACGTTCGTACAAATATTTCAGCAAAAGAATGTTTTGAACAACTTTATCAATATCACCCGATGTCATTACCACTTTCTCCAAATCCACCTTTGGTTTGGTTTCATCGGAAATTTGTTCCTGAAACATCTTAGGCGAAGAATTTCCAAGGTTCATCATAAAAAGTATGCCACTCGACTTGTCACACCACTCATTTATCTCTGCTGAAACAGAATTATCCAATATTCTTTGAAATATTTCTCCTTTAAAATCAGGCAATGACAGATTTATTCTCTCACCAGTTCGACTGCTTTTCATAGGAAGAAGGATTTTCAGGGGTTCCGCAAAAGAGGTACGTCTAACCTCTTTCAGCACCATCCAGTTCTCGCGCATACTGTCAATGTATGATGACTCTGAAGGCAATCCATCGCACGTAAGCAAGTGCCCTGATTTTCCATCCTTTTCCACTGCCCACAAGGCCGTGATATATGTAGATTTACCAGCTGCGGGTAATCCTGCCAATAAAAAATTAGTATCTTCCATATCTGTCATCTCCTTTCAATTTCCATCTTTACCCAATCGATTTCCTTTGGGGTTTCAACTTCTTGCTTGGGACTGATGATTTTTTCAAACACATTATTCAACTCCACATCATCAAGATTCTTAGAATTTACCTCATAAACCTCTTCTGGCTGTACACCAAGTACTTCTGCAAATTTATTGCAAAGCAATTCTTTCCTCTCTTTCAATTTCCTTTTCCTTTCATCTGTATTAACTTTATCTGTCTTGGTGAAAACGACAGCATAAATAGTAGTATCCCCAAGCTTTTTCTGCGATTTCAATCTTGATAATAGACTTTCATATTTTTCAACTATCAGGTTATGCTCAGCAAGTGCCTTACTGTCAGCCTCAGCATCCACAAACAGCACCATTATGTCAGTTTTCTCAACCACTATATCTTTACCTATTTCTTCATCTGATGATATGTATTTTGAGTAGGTCTCTCCCGCTTTATCCGATATCAAAATCTGATGGAGCTTACCATCTTGCGAACGGAGTTTCAAATTCAAAATATCGTTTTCTTGCAAAATGTTTCTTTTGGTATCAGATATATCATCACTGTTCATTCGTCTTAAAAACACCCTTCGTTCAAATCCGACATACGTATCTGAATCCACAAAAGAATAGCCTTTATAGTTTAAATTCTGAATAAATTGTTGGTATAAAGCTCCTATGAATGTGGACTTACCATAATTCGCAAAACCAACGAGTGTAACCAACTTTGGCATTCTCTCGCACACAAAATCATTTAGCTCCATCTGATTTTTTGCGTCACAGTACATCAATCGCCCACTGCTTGTATTGTCATTAGCAGTCCCATGTGCACTGGAACCGTTTCCTCCAGCCATTTTGTCTATTATCTGATCTACTTGTTCTAACATTGTTTCAATTATTATAGTTCTCTAAAAGCATCTCATAATAAAGATACACGCCAAACTCCAAAACAGAGAACATTCTGTCGTCCAAAGCCGTGTTCTTTCCTTCGTTTATTCGCAATAATAATATGGACGAAGCCTCTTTAGGCTTAACTATATAATCTTTAGCCACACCCGACTGCACATCTGCTACTATTTTGCTTAACATTTTCCTCTTCTTATAATCATCACCTAAAGCCTCTATCAACTTCTCGACTGGGCTTGATGAGACATACTGCCACTTCCATTCACTAACCATTTTCTTCACCAGGACATACACTTGAGCAAACGGGTTACCAATGTTTCTAAAAACATGATTTTCAACATAGGCATTGAATTTACCACGCATACCGACAACACAGAGGCTTCTTATTTGGTTGAAAACATTTGGCTCTGCTATCTCAAGGCCAGTTTCATTCCATTGAGTGTTAGGTACTACTGACGTCAATAACGAATTATACGAAACAGCATCTACTTCAACATTATTGCTATATTTCTCGTAGTAATTGAAAATATCAATTAACCACTTCGCACACACAATACCCTCCCGCTTTCCTTTTCTTGCCACTGCGCAGTTACGAACTATCAAAGAATATTGAGCCTTAATTGACTCAGGCTTATCTTCGGTTCTAAGTACCTGCCTTAAAATATAACATTCAAGAATAAGCAATGCGATGTCAGGTATCGTCAGCACTTCACCATATTGTTCTTTATATTTTGTTTGAACAGTATTTTTAAATCTAAAATCAACATGGTTTTGCAATACAGCCTTAGCGTATCGGGTTACCATGTCTTTGTCCATTTCTGCCACTAAGGAAATCACAACGTTGTGAAGATGTTCCGATAACTCTTCAGTAATGGGCATAAACAGATTTTGATTGATCATTAATCTTAACTCTTTACTTTCCATTTCTCGTCAATATATCGTTGAGTTCATTTATTCTGTCGTCAATTTCAACTTGTTTAAGAAATTCAAGATATTTCAATCGGTTTGGGCTTATCTTGTCAAATTTGTCACCATACATTGCTTTAATAACCTTTCCCTCTTTGCCACATTGTAAAAACCTATGTTTTATAACATGAGGATAAACTTCCGTTTTTGTTTCTTCTAATATCTCATCTTCTTTTTTCACCTTCTTAATTGTTGCCATTGTCTTTTCCCATGCATTGTTGTGCGGCAACTTCAATCTTAAGGCTTTATCCCCTACTTTTGTTTCCTCCATATACTCGTCAAACTTACCTCCATCCCATTTACGGCTGTAAATATCCACTTTCAACCATAGTGCCTTATCCTCTCCCTCCACGTCCAACTCTATAACGTTATAAACCGGGAAATATTCTTTATTGTCATCAGCTTCGGGCGGCTGTAATGCACCTGAATAAATATGAACAGCGTTTTCACTCGATGAAGATTGCTTATGGACATGACCAAACAACTGCAACCTAAAACGACTATCCAATTCGGTGGTTATTGTTTTACCATTATAAACCTCACTCATTGGATGATGCAACATTATGATATGGATTTCATTTTCAGCAGGCGAAATGTTATACATTTGCAAAGGTAGCACTTGCAAATGTTCACCCTCACTTTCCTTAAGGTTACAACTCTCGCCATCATCCTTGTCAGACAAAAGGGCACTATTACACCCATGCAGATATAATGGCATCCCTTCCATTTCACCTATTTGTTCAGTCCAGTAGAAAGCGTCTTCTGGTTCAAATTTAGGAACGATGCCTTTATCCTGGTCTGCTTCCGGGAAAAACAACGACTTCTGAGCCACATCACTAATACTAGAATATTCTGAAGCAAACAAATAAAATTGCTTGAACGGCACATAAAGGACACCTACAGCCATTGGTTCTCGTACTTTTGAAATCAGTAACTGTTTCGTACTTTTACCCTTCAACAAAGCATCTCGCATTATCATTCTCGTTTTACTGTACACATCACGTCTCTTGTCGTGATTGCCGGGCACAACAAATAGTTGCTCGCTTGAACACTCTGTCTTTTCACAAATCAGTTTTATGAATTCTTTAGCCTCCTTGTATTGGGATTCTATACCAGAAAAGGCAACGTCTCCACAGATGAGGATATAATCAATTTTGCCCATTTCCCTGCGACACTTCGCAATATCTTCAAGAAATCTGCGCTTCATCAGCCTGAAATCATCATCCACACCTGCGGTGTTTGAGAAATGGATATCGGATATTTGAAGGAATCTTATCATAAGTGTATCATATTAACAAAACACATAATCAATACAAACAGAAACAAAACAGCCATACTACTAACGGTAAGCCGTAATCACCTTACCCTTCACCCCCACTGATTCACCCTCTTATACCTCTCACTCATCTCCAGCAGCTTCAAAAACAAAGCTGCCCTCTCATCCTTCATCTTGCCAGCATTAAGCATTTTCCTGTTTTGTTTCACCCAATTGCAATACAACCCTCTTTCTTCTGGGTCATGACGTGACGGATTTCCTGTGATTAGTCTCGATAAACGTCATCACTTCTTGATATTTTCTTCAGCCACGCCTCATCTTGGGTCATCCTTAATCACGAATTTTAAGCGGTAAGCAGTAAGCTAAAGCGTAAGCACGCCCTCAATTTCATGCGGCAAATACGGACCCTCCCTGCACTCAAATATCACGCTCGATTCTAAAGCTTCAATCGTGTTCCACACATTCTTACCGATGTTCACTCCATAGAGGCCTTCAGTGGGATCGAGCACGATGCTTTCTATCACAGTGCCGTCGTAATTTTATGTCGTAGACCTTACCTTGCCTCTAAGGACCACAAATGAATCATCTTTGTTTGGATGCTTGTGGATATGAATATCAGCACCAGGTTCAACGGCATTGAGCATACGATGGCACTTATCATCCAACGATTGATGAAAATTATAGTTCTTGCGCAAGCGAGGCGAACCCTTGGCTTGTGCTGACACTTCATCAAGTAGTTTTTTGTCTATTATTTCCATTGGAACCAGAAAAAGAAAAAAAAGAGTTCAGGGCGAATATCCGCCCCGCCTCCTATCAGGGAATATTCTTGCAGAATATTGATTTTTAGTTTTGTGACAGGTACCTGTCCCCCGTCTCAACTCACCGCATTCACTTTCTTGCTGTCCGAATGTTTTAACTTCTTCAACATTCTCTGTTTCTGATGGTAGAAAATTAATGTTTTTCGTCCATTTTCAAAAAGTCCTAATTTTGAGGTGAGTTACACGAATTGAACATTTCCGACCCATCCTCGCCATACCTACCGTCCTTACCCTCATATATTACCGACGGTTCCAAGACCTCTACCGTATGCCAAACGCCTTTCGGCACCTGGCAGCCGTACACGCCCTCCTCTGGACAAAGATGTATGCGTCCAGCCTCTTTCAATATTACCTTGCCATCCTCAGAAGCCACCTCATCATACAACACCTCATCCAAACGCCCCTTGATGAGAATCACATTCTCATTGCTCATCGGATGCCTGTGGATTGGAACCTCCGTTTCAGGTAGCATAACGTTCAGCATACGCTGCGAGCCGTCCTCTGCTGACGTCCTCAGGTCCAAGTTAGTCCTAAGACGAGATTTCCCCTTCGCCTCCTCAAATAGCCTTTCAAGTAATTCTTGATTAATTGTCATCGCGTCATTGCTGAGGAACAAAGAGATAGAAATACAACGTTCACATCCCCTTATCCACTCTTTTCACATCCTTGAAATTCGTGTAATAAGTGTTTGATTATAGTCTGCGTAAGGCAACCTCAAAGGCCTCAGCATAAGTGCATCCTGCCTGACATCCTCGATAAGCAGCGAAACCCTCAATAGCCTCAATCGAACGAGGATGCGGATACGGCCTCATCACGCCTCGGTACATACCCAATGCTTTCACTTTGACCTCCACACCCACTTTCCCCACTTCAACCCACGTGTTGGGCTGGAAACGGTTCATGGCCGTGTTTAATGCCCATTCTGTGCATGAAGGCACTTCCATGTACCAGAACTCCCGTATGGGCTTTATCTCCGGCCTGCGCTGGAACAGCCTGATGGCCTCTTGACACGCCAAAGAGGTTTGCAGATGGTCGTTGTTCGTATCCGCAGGATGGTGCGTGATGATGATATCAGGCTCCGATTCCTTGATGGCTGCCTCGATGTGCTGCACCAACTGCAGGTGAGGCACGGTGTTCATCTCGATATTCGGGAACTTCCCTTCATATTCCTTGTTCACACCGATGTATGCCAATGCCGCGTGTGTATCGTCGTTCAGCTCGTTGTCCTCTGGACGGAACGCCCTGGCCTTGGCCTCTGCACTCATGATACACACGTCCACCACATCACCCCGCTTGGTCCATTTGTATATAGAAGCGCCACATCCCAAAACCTCATCGTCAGGATGAGCTACCACAATTAAGTACTTCATATTCTTATGCTTGTTTTATTGGTATTTCTTCGCTTGTTCTAAACGGCCATAAGGCTTTAAACACCAAATAGGTTTTATTGCTCTTGCCAAAAAATAGTTTGATACAGTAATATCCACATACTACCATCCATCTTGGTATCCTTAGAATGTGTTTGGCTCTACCTTCAGCCCTTTCTTCCGCTATCACCTTGGCACTGTCTAACAACACCTCATCCTTGATGATATGAACTGTATTATCTACTGGTTTGTCAACCCAATCAACCATTGATGATACAGCTTTCCGTACGCTCAAAACTTCAAACTGCTGTCCGCCACCAATCAGATACGCCCAATCAGGATATTTTAGATAATACCGCTTCTGAATATCACGCTTAACATCTTCCGTATAAACTGGAGAGAATCTGTATATGTTCCAGACTTTGCAGACTTCCGTCAACCTTCCCTCCGCCATTGCCTTACTCTTACCATAGTTGGAAATAGGATTTAATTCCGTATCAGGGGTAATAAGACCCTTCACCATACCAATAACATCAACGGTACTGATAAAAAGAACTGGGACGTTGTGTGTCGCACAAGCTTCGAACACATTCTCTGCGCATTCAACATTAATCTTATAATAGACATCCCACGTAAGGTTCTTCATACCGGCAGTGTGTGCTAGAGCAGCCAGATGAATACAGCGGTCTATTTTGTTATCTTCAAACACTTTGTTTATATCATCCTTTGAAGCCAAGTCAAGAACAACAGGAGTTAAACCTTTCAGTTCTTCTTTAGGTTTTACACGGTCAACCCCTATAACGGAATGTCCTTTTTCAATTAGGCCTTTGACAACATAGCTGCCTATCATTCCGGCAGAACCAGTAACAAGTATATTCATCTCTTTTCGTTTTCGTTAGGGCTTTCGTTAGCTGAAGCTGCTGCATCTGCTTTCAACTCGTTAAGAATCCATGTACATTCTTTTCCACATAATGAGTAAAGGATGCAGATGACCGTATAGATAATCATTTTGAGGTCATACCAAAGGCCTGCTTTTTGTACGTAAGTATATTCTAGTTCACGACGTGTTGGATAGACCTTTTCCAGATACTCCTTTTCATCGGTAATCTGGTCACCGTATATATAGTCATACAACGCAGCAGGGCCACTCAATCCGACTGGAACTTTTGCGGCCGCATTCCACTTACCAAAGCGAAACATATCGAACTGATCCTCTGCAACAGGCCTAGGGCCAATTATTGACATAGTACCATTCAAGATATTGATAAGCTGTGGCAGCTCATCAATCTTAGCCTTGCGTATAAAGTGACCAAATGGGAAAATTCGGTCTTCATCTGGACGTAACGAAGCCTCAGAACCTTTCTTAGGGGCTTTCAGCACTCGCATTGACCTGAACTTATACATCTTGAACGGCTTATTCGCCTTTCCTATGCGATTGGCCTTATAGAATATAGGCCCCCAGTCACTAATCAGGATACCAACAGCCGTCAGGATAAATATTGGCGACAGGATAATCAGTGCTATCAACACACATAGGAAATCAAAACACCTTTTTATTACTTTGTAAATCATATCCTTAAGCTTCAACTTCACGTTTAGGAACTTCCTTGACTACTCTTGCAGGCATTCCTGTGGCGATCGTATAAGGAGGAATACTCTTTGTTACAAGCGAATTAGCTCCTACGATAGCCCCATCTCCAATGGTTACTCCTGGCATTATCATGGAGCGCATTCCAATCATACAGCCCTTGCCAATGTGTATCTCGCTTGTCTTGTAACCACATAGTGCAGCATTATCTCCCACCTTGTAGTTTGACAGATCTCTTTGGTGACAAAGCAACCTGCAATCTGAGGTCACATGAGCATAATCATCAATGTAAATCATGTGGGCATGTTGCAAATCCACTCTCACAAAATCACCTATAAACACATTCTTTCCCACATGACAACCTATTCGCCTCAATAGCCACGGCCTCATTTTCCTAGGCATAATAGGTTCAAATATCGCCCAGTCCATCATTGACTGCAGTGATTTTCTTCGGATATTTCCGAAGAACCGCCCAATTACCTGGAAAATAGAAACTTGCCCATACTCCTCTTCTGAGTAATTAAACCCCAGTGCTCTCAGCAACTTATATGTTGCGCTCAATTTCTTTTGTTCCATCAAATATTGAAATCAATCTTATAACCATGCTTATCATTGTCTGCCTTCCATGTGAAGACCAAACAATTACCTATTTTTAAATCACTAAACTCAGGAGCATAATAACATAACTCTCCATCGCATACAATCTTTTGATCGCAATTCTGGAGGGTCACCTTCCCTATTATATTTCCCGCTTTATCTTTTATTTTATCTCCTGCAACTGCATATCCAGGAGCGATATGTAAATAACTTTTCACTTGTATACCGTCTTGGGCATTAATAGAGTCTGTAACCTCCAAGACTCCGCCTTTCAGCGTTATAGTCCGCCGGTGTTCCTCTCCTCTATAGTTCCTATAGCCACCTTCCACAATCCCATCTCTCAACTTTCCAAATACCCTTGAAATCCGTTTCCCTACACGGAAACCACCCCAACACTGAGACTGTTCGTGTCTGTTAATCTCCACAGTATTATGAACACGAGTTTTTCTAAAATGCTTCCTCAAATCACCCTGGTATTCGTATGTCCCAGAGTTCACAAATAAAGGTTTACCATCAACGGATAACTCAAAACTCAGACAGTCACAATGACCGTGAGCTGGCTGATAATCTACGCCTATTTTTCCTGCATCAAATATCAACGCTCTATCTCCGTCATAGAGCTTATAATAACCACTATCACTGAAAGAATCCTTTATAACAGGCTTAATGCCAAACTGATTCTCTGCTGCCCAGCTCAACTGTTCACAAGTTTTGGCCACATTATCACCCGCATCATTAAAAAGAGGTGTTCTTCCAATCCCTTTCTCCAAAGAGTAACAAGCATCAGTCATCTTCTGTATCAAAGGGATAATCCATTTGCACTCGGGAAAGTCTGTCTGTTTTGCCAACATCCCAATGCGCATCAAATCCTCCATTATCAGTTTGTGATACATCAATGACAGTTCATAGTGAACACCATCTGCCAGTATCTGCTCATCACATTGTTTCTTGAAGGCTTTCAGATAGCAATCCAGCTTCTTATCATCCCTGAACAGATAAGAGGCAATGATCAGTGCCTTTAAATCCTCGAAGTAATGATTGGCAAACAAATGCTTTTCCTGATGCTTTTGAAGATATAGATATTGAGAATACAACTCGCAGTATATCTTCTCTCTGAGATCCAGCTCAGCTGCCTCACCAAACAGTTCTAAGGCTATCAATACATTTGGGATGTGCAAGGCCATGCTATAAGTAGATTTCAACTCTGCCTTGGCATCCAAATAATCCTGATAGCATTTCTTAAACAGTTCCCAATAGGCTGTATCCGTCGTCTCTCTATATTTTGCACCCAACACTATGCCGTATTCAAAATAATAGACATTGTTATAGATAAGCGGTTTCAAAGTTTTTGTATAGGAAGACTCATAGTTTAATTCGACTACTTGATTAAGCAAGCAAACCTTGCCTCTCTTCATCAAGTTAGGATTGAAACGCGCAACTAATATTTCATCGCAATCCAGTTCAGGAATAGCAATACGCACCTCCCTGTATCCAACAGGAAGCTTGTCAAAATATACCCTTTCCTTCTTCTTGAACTTGTTCAGCACCTGATGCACCACTTGCACTGGCTTCAGATACTTCACAGTGTTCCAAACTAAAGAATAATTCATTTCTCGAACTTCTTGAACCTTTGAACTTCTTGAACTATTATTCTATTTCTCCAAAATAGAGATATACTTTTCTGTTAGTTTTTCGAGCGTATTATTCTCCAAAATGTATTTTCTGGCATTATCTCCATATTTTTTACGCTCTTCAGGAGTCATATTATACACCTTCTCAATGGTATCAGCAAAAGCCTGACCATCGAAAGGTTCAATGCAGATACCTGCACCGGAAGTTTCAACATTATGATGCTGCTGATATGTACCATAGATGATTACCGAGTCACTATACATGTACTCGTTAATCTTATTCTTCGAGGCATCATACTGATATGACTTTCTGTTGCCCTTGATAGCCAACTGAACCAAACATATCTGGGCTCGCCTCAGAAGTGGCGGAATCAGTTCCTTGCTAATACGACCTCCAACAAACACATTCTCAAGTTGCTTATCTTCCTTATATACCAGCATTCCATCTTTGGCATCGCCAGCTCCCAAAAAGACGAATTTGATAGGAGAACCTTTCTGTTTCAAAATATTTGCAGCCTCCAACATATCAAACACTCCCTCATAGTCCTTATAGAAGCCAGTGAAAACGCAGATAAAAGAATCACCGATAAAGTCCCTGAGTTCGGTAGGAAGTTCTTCATAACGCTTTGCATTTTCGTCAAACTTCTCCGTGAACATGGGTTGGTCTATCCAGATAGTTTTCTCTTTCGGAAAACCTAACTTATCACAGATATACTTGTCACCCTTGGACATCGAATAGATAATCTTTTCTGCTCGCTTGTAAGCCCATTTCTCTAACCAGCCGAAAAACAGTGCACGTGGATGCCTGGGGCTTAATCCTTTGTTATCAATCCACGATGCAGGCCACAGGTCACGCACCTCTACAAAGAAACGAGCCTTTAAATGCTTAGCCGCCCTGTATGCAGCTACCCATGCAAAAGGATGAATGGAACAACCTACCACCACATCCGGTTTGCCATATTTCTCTGCCAGTTCATCACGATGCATCTTTACTGCATTCACAAACGACAATGTACTGCCCAAACCACGCCTCCAACCGTCATTTGTCTCGTATGCCATCGTCTTTACGTACGCATAATGTGCATTGGTGTTAATTTCAGAAACCGTACATTTCCCCGCTGTCAGATACTTCTTGGTGAAATGAGAAAACGACGATGCTATCACCAGAACGTTATACCCTTTGGCTGATAAACCATTTGCAAAATCATATTGCCTTGAAATACCGCTAAACCTGGGTTCAGATGAATAGTGATCTATAATCCAAATATTCATTTATACTATAACTCTATTTTTATTGTTCTCCCATCATATTTATTACATGCTACAGGACTACACCATGCAGTGTTCATTTCCTTTTGTCCCCCAGCAAATATGCATCGCCCGTACTGGAATAATTTCATAGGCCATACGTCTTTTCTGAACGATGCCACCTGTCGCACAAACAAGTCCTTTTTTGACACTGCAACAATTGTCACATCACGGTTCTTGATACCGCCTCCAAGTTTCTCAAATACAAGCGACAGTTTTCCGCCTCCCTCATGTGGCTCAACCGTTGTTGAAAACAGATAATATTTCTTTGTCTCACATCCATATATACAACTACCATTGAGAGGAGCTAATATCGTTTCTTCTCCTTCTTCTGATACATACCTTATATGATTTTCCGTTTCCACAGAGTCTGTAGCATATAACACCCCCCCATTGTATGGGAAACCCACCACAGCACGATACTTTTGCTGTCCCGTTTTCCAAGGCTGTACTTCCGTCCATTCTTTGTTGACCAGATAGATACCCGCCTTGGCTTCATTGTCACCAACGAAGAGGACATAACCGTTATCCCTTTCAACGATATTGTGAATATGTCTTACCGTACCCGAGGGGAAAGAATGTACCACAGAGATCCGTTGGTCTTTACCTAAATGATATATCTTAACTTCACGGTTTTCTGCATTCCTTCCGTAGTCGCCCCATAAAATGCCATCTTCCACAGAGCAGAAGTTTATCACTTCACTGAATCCCGTGGGATTATCACATAACTTGGTACATTTTTTTTTAGCCACATCTACCAGCCAGCATGTTCGTAAAAGCGAGACCACAAATTCTGTTTCCGACAAACGACCCGCACACTTAGGTTCCAATCTTTTCAAGCGAGAAAACAGTCTGCTACGGGATAAAATGGCAGTCTTTTTCCCAACAGGCAATGTGCAAATGAATTTTTCCTCATGAGTTGTTAAATCAACAAGGAAAAATGACATTTGTTTACACAGAAGGCCAGTATGGCCATCAATTATATAGAGCAAACGCCCCTTTATTCTTTCCATAGCCTATGCTGAGATAATGTCGAGATACCAAAAGAACATACTAATGGAGTTTCTTTTAGTGAGTGCATTCATTAAGCACTTTCACGCCATAATGCGATCTACACCCACTTTGCTAATTCATAGAGTTTTAGCTCATTTAATGGGTATAATACTGTGATTTTATGGCCTCCAAATGAAGCACCAAAGCTGTCTTTACATGATAATAATCGCCTAATGGTTTAAGCAAATCATGTTGAGGATTCAACCAGTGGGCATCAATAATATCCGGCTTAAAACCGTTCTGTTTGCAAATGCTGATAATCTCTTTCACTTGATTCTCAATCTGGAACCACTATAATTTGCAGGCGGCCAAAATTTAGCATTGGACGGTTATACGCATTAATACCAGCATAACCGAAGTCAAAAGGCTGGCGCCAATCTTGATCTGTTATTAGAGCCGGGGCTTGGGAGGTAAATCTCGCAATTAATCTCATGATACTTCCAAAGAAATAATACAACTTTGGAAACTTTGATGAGTTTATAATAATCAATACATCATTTTCTTTCGCCCATTCGTGAGCAAAGTATGCCACCACTTTGGTCCAACGTCCATTGTACCTGGTATCACTCGAATACTGATGGGTAAGGATAATTATGCTCTTTCGTGACATTATTTCCATCCGGTTTGTTTAGGGGTCATATAATCTTCACCATAGGATCGCGAACAATAGTTATGAGCCAACCTTGGGACATTCACTTCAATGTTCTCAAAATTGTGTCGAACCACCTCATCAAAGATTTCTCGCGGCATGATGTCACCTGGTCTACGATAAGACACCATCGTCATTATAAATGGAGAAGTCTCAAAATCGTACTTATACTCATAATGACGAAGTATTCTTCTAATCACACTGTTGGGGATAAGGCACAAAAAAAACTTTACAAACAGATATGGAGCAATCTTATAAGCTTTTCTAAGCTTGTGCCAATCTCCGTATTTTGCGCCAAAAAACTTAGTACAAAACTTATTCCTACGAAGAATTGCCTTCACTTTCGATGCTTCCATATGGTCAGTGTCTGGAGCACCTATCAACGTATATATGTCCACAGTTGTAAAGTCACCATATTGCTTCGATATAATGCCGTCCATACATCCAACAGTATTTCTAGAACTGTCATTGTATACAAGATCCGCGGGCAAGTTTTCTTTAAGTACCTTTCTTGCCCGTTCACGGTCAGGTAGTTTGATGAACACATCAGCATCCCTATCCCAAGGTATAAATCCGTTTTCTCTAATGGCACCAAGGATGGTTCCATAAGCCACCGAATACCATATATTATTCTCTGTGAGGACTTTGTCTATATAACTAACAATCCTCAACATCTCATTCTGATAAATTTCTTCCATGTTTTCCATTATACAACCAATTATTTATAACAATACCCACCATTCACCTCTATCATACTTCCATTGACAAAAGGATTATCTATACAGAATCTAAATGCATCGACAATCTCGTCAACGGTAGCGAAACGGTGGATAGCTGTCTTGTTGTATATGTTTTGCTTAATCTCATCCGGTTTCTCATTCTGCCAGGGGGTAGCCACAAAACCAGGAACGATTATGTTTACCGTAGTACCAGTTCCTTCAAACTCTTTTACAAGATTTTTGGAAAGTGCACAGACCGCAGATTTAGTAACACCATAAGCCAACACTGTTGCGTGTGGATGAACGGCCATTTGAGATCCAGTAAAAAGGATTCTGCTCCCTGCCGGAATTATAGGGAAGAACTCCCTCACCATAATGTAGTGCGAATTCACAGCAACCTCCATCTGTCTATCCCAATCAACATCAGTAGTTTCTGTGAACGACTTACGAATGCTTATGCCTGCATTGCACACGATACAATCAAGACGGTCTGTATTTGACTTCACATGGTTGATAAAGGCATATACCTCGTCGCGCTTGGTTTGATCCACAAGGTGAGCCTCGTAGTTTTCAATCTTTTCCGTAAACTCAGGGCCGACGTATGTGGTAAAAACATAGTATCCCTTTCCTACCAACAATTTGGCGACACCCAGTCCCATGCCAGACGTGCCACCTGTTACTACTGCATATTTCATATCTCAGTCACATTTTCACCGTTACGGTATTTCTCTATAATCTCTGCTATTGCCACACTTTCGCGACGACGAAGTTTATAGCAGCTACGTCGGTTATTAACAATCATAGAAAGAAATTCCTGAATCTCATAACGCAATCCCTCACCATCATAGCTATAGAAGTATTTCTTATTCTTGCGTTGGTCTTCATACCGCACTTCAAAATAGCTGGTAAGCCACCAGGGGGCAGGCACATAAACGTAGCCCTTAGTTCCAGAAATCACCAAATTACCTTCCGTCTTAACCCCAATACCAAGAGTAAAAGATGAAGTAGCATGAGGATAGTTGATGATGCCTTTGGTATATATATCCACACCTTTCTCTTTCTTGGTATGAAAACCAACATCTATCCAGTCTATTCCCAACAGTCTTACTATGGCCATAATCGTAAGTGGAGCATGTTCAGTTATTGCTCCACCCGCCTGCATTGCATCTAACTCGCGGGTCGGAGGCTCCACCATCTTACTCAGAGAGGCCTTTACGTCCACTACATCGCCAATAATTCCACTCTTTATCAAAGTGATAATATGCCCAAATGCTGGGCAATACGCAGTTTTGCTTGCCTCCATCAACACTAGATTATTCTCTTCCGCCAGACGATAGAGCTCGAGTGCCTCATCTTTTGAAAGTGTAAATGGTATTTCGCACAAGACATGTTTTCCTGCCAATAAGCTACTTTTAGCATAATCATAATGCGTCAGATGCGGCGAAGCGACATATACTACATCTATTAGTTTGATAAAATCATCAAAATCAGAGAATGCATCCAATCTGTGGACCTTGCCAAATGCCGCTGCTTTATCCTTGTCAGGATTCAGTACTGCCGTCACCTCCGCCCCATTCACCACCTTCGTTTCGGGAACGAAACGATGCGCTATACGTCCGCTGCCAATAATACCGATACGGTATGTACTCTGGTTCTCTGCCCTTAACATTGTGGAAGAGATCCCTTCTGTCCTGGGAAGATATACCACTTTACAATACTCATTCAAATAATCAAACTTCCCTAGCCAATCGCTACCTATCGCGAATATATCAACATCGTATTTTTGGATATCGTCAATTTTCTGACCAAGGTAGTCCTCAATGATAACTTCATCGGCAAAACCTGTAGCCTTCACGGCTTCTACACGCTCGAGCACATTATTACGCACATTGAGTTTTCCACGCCCCCGGTCGAAACTATCACTAGTGACGCCTACTATTAAGTAGTCTCCCAACTCCTTTGCACTCCGCAAAAGATTAATATGTCCCTGATGCAGCAGGTCGTATGTGCCGTATGTAATTACTTTTGTCATTATATTTTATTCTCAATATTTTACGTAATACTACTACATTAGTATTCTCTAAAAATGGGAAATGGTGTGTGTTAATAAACAATGATCCTCATTCATTTTATTTTATTAACGTACTCTATTGCAGATAAGAATCCATTAACCATGTGGTTAATTGTTGCATGGGTATCATAGTATTCTTTTGCTTTAATCCCCATTTCTATATACTTTGAAGGATTGGTTATTACATCTTTGATTATTTCTATCAGTTCCTCGTCTCTCTCGAATATAATTCCATTTTCCCCATTGGTAATATGGTATAATTCTCCTCCTGTTATGGCATCCTTTCTTGTTACAAAAGTGACACCATTGCCCATGCTTGTACAAACAGTAAGACCTGCCTGATAAGGGGAAATGCAAAGTATGGCTTTTGAATAGAAATCAGTCAACTGCTGGATGTCATATATGGCACCATGAAAAGTTACATTATCATTCAGTTTGAGTTGATTAGTTAACTCTTCAAGTTCCTGCCTACATGGGCCATCACCTATGATGTCAACGTGTACACTATTATTAACTATGTCTATTGCTTCGCGAAAACATTTCAAAAGGCAATCAACGCCTTTACCTCTATAGAGTGTACCAACAAATATTATATTCTTCTTCTTTTTATGATCAAAATGCACATCTGCTACTTCAACCGTGTTCGGAGCAATGAACACCTTATCCATATTTAACGTCGTCTTTTCCCAAAACTTTTTGGCCTCCGACATATAAAAAACATTTGCATCCCCCTTTGACAATACCCTTAACATAATTTTATCAAGGATGTTGTGTGATCTGTAAACGTGGTATGGATGAGAATGGGATACCCTAAAACCAATACCCCATGTAATCAACTTAAAAGAACGTTTTTTGAAAGGAAGCCTGATATAACCGATAGCATGGATATTGGATGTTATAGAAACAACATCATATTGTTCGGCCAATCCTCTTACTCCTTTCTGAAAATGAAAGGGACCGAACCTTATTGACTCAACCTTTATTTTTTTAAACTTGCAATCAGCATCATTGGTTTTGTCTTCCATATAGTGCGCCACAGTAACATCAACAAACTCACTTAATGCGTTGTAAAATGGCACTCTATAGTTGAGGATAACTCTTTCTAAAAATAATACTTTCATTGGGTACAATTATAATATCGTATTATTTTCAACTCGTCTTATTATACTATCCATCGCACTTTTTGCTTTTTCCCTGTTTTCCATAATCTCACACTTCATGGCATCCAAATTTTTCATATGCTCTTCACGGGAAAGAGGTTTGTTAAAACTCTCTGCATTAACATCATCAATAGCAAAAACGACAAATCCCTTTTGGACCAGGTATTGAAAAATATATGAATCTTTAAAAAGGAAAACCTTCAATCCGTTGCGTAAGGCATTATAAATATTACCCATCGCATGCTGTCGTATTGAACCATAGACAGCATAAGAACATTGTCCGATTAATTTATAATATTCTTCAAACGGTATAAAAGTGTCCAAGAAGCGTGTATTGTGTTTTTTGTCATTTATTTCCTCCTTTACCTTACGGGCATAATCCATCGCTCCATAGCTCAATGGAAGTATAACAAGTCTATCTGAAGATACTTCTTTCTTAATAAACTCCCATGCATCTAAATGATTATTTGCCGGAGCGGCTGAATTACCTAGTAGTATAGCCCCCCTGGGATCTTTTTCTTCACATTTTTCTGTGCCGGTATAGAAATTTGACCAATTATTTGGATAATATTCTTGTACGTTAAACTTTGTGAATCTCTTCATTAAAGCATAATCAACATCAATAACTGGCTGAAAGTAATCAATTCGCTTCAATGCCTGCTTCCTATAGTATGTAAACGGAATGGAAAACAATAGTCCTGTTAACAAATTTTTAATTCGCCTACTTGAGATACCGCCAATAATTACTTTCTTGGTAATTGGTTTCAAAGTATCAATATGAACATATGATTTAAGGCCTAGCAACTGTCCATCATATATATCTCCGCCCCAGGCCCACCATATTACAATCTTGTCCGAAGGTACATACTTCAGAAAACGCATAACAGAGAAATGTAGCGAATGAAGATATAGCACATCATAATCATTTTTCTGTAGACGTTTTTTGAAATCCTTTGATTTGTAATATAAAGAAACATACGGCTCTTTATCCAAATACTTGAGATGTTTACGCCAGCAATAATGTATGTATTCTGATGCTATCATCGCATCGTTATCGAAACTTTTTTTTACTGGGGCGGTGAACTTATCATCCTTAACTACATGTAAAAAACGAATTATTCTCATCTTTCAAAATCTATCATAAACTATTCTTATTCTTTTGGTTGTCAGACAATACCTCTTCAAGAGAAACACGTTGGAAAATCTCAAGAAAACCGCCCCTGGTAGCATTGTATATCTTCAATCCGTGAGCTTCAGCATAGGCCTTGGCTTCATGATATACAGCAAACATCTTGTCTTGCACCTTGGCTGAGTCTTTCTGGGACACCATATGCCCAGTTTCAATAAAATGCTGTTGCTGCCCCAAATATGTGCAATCTGCGCCTATCAGATATAATTCATCAAAGCCCAGATAGAATGCCAACTGCATAATACTATAAGTAATGGTAAAGCCATCGTAAACAGTCTCATAGCAATCACCGCTGAATTTTGCGAAATATTTTTCCTTATATTTCTTATCATATATATGATATGCCCAGCTCATGGGGAAATATATCCAGTTCTCAGGCGTATTCATCTGTTCATAATAGGCGTATGGAGCGAATACTTGACCGTTGTCCGTAGCCAACATCTTATCTTTCACTTTTTCATACACCTTCACATCTTGAATTCCAAAAAAATCTGGTTTCCAGTCGGTCTTATCATGAATCAAACAGATGGAATTCATGCCAAAAACATATTCACCATTCAGTTTCTCAAGGTCTTTAATCGTAAGGCTTGGACCAGTACAGGTGATGAAGCATCTTTTCCCTGCATATTTCCCTTTAAGTTCTTTTAATTTGGCATATCGTGGGTCATCGTAGCCATTGGCACGTTTTGAAACATCTTTTGCCTGCTTTTTTGTCAGTCGATTCAATGATATGTATTCATAATATTGATATATCTTATGAAGCGCCCTGGAAAGAAACGACTTTCTGAACATCCATTGTAGAAAGGCAGAACTGTTATATATATTTTTGAACATACTATATTTTATTTTGATTAATCAGTACTATTGTCAATGGCGTAATAAGATAAATAACAATAAATATATTCAGACTTTTTGAAAGATTGTTCACAAATCCAAATAACATTACGCCCAAAAAAATAATGAATAAAAATTTTTTTATTTTTTCATCGACAGTTAGACTATTGATGAAAGAATATGAGTATTTAATGATAAAGTAATACATTACAATCCCCATCACACCATACCGCGCTGCAAGATCAAAAAATTCAGAATGATTGCTAACGCCATGTTGTAGCAAACTGTAAAAATCTGTCTCAATCACAGACTCTCCTACCCCAAATAAAAAATGTGGCACTGAACTGAAAAAAGTGCTTATGCTTGCTCCCCAAAGCATACTTCGTGTATATAAGCTACCCTCATCCAATTGTCCAACATCGCCTTGATTTACCACCGTCGACAAGTCCTCTATTCGTGACATCATTCTCATATTGTCACCCAAAAAAGAGGATACAAGTTCAATAATGGGATTAAACAGAATTAGAATGACGGCTACAATTAGTAACATACCAAAGAAAAGTTTGCCTTTCTTCATCTTATTATTCTTATCTGTTTCCACCAAAACAAATCCCCCAATAATTAAAGATAAAACAATTATTGATGTCGCACGAGTGTTTAAAAACAAAATATAATAAAACAAAGCAGGAATAAACACCAACGAAAACAATCGTATAGCTTTGCGTTTATTATTACTAACCAAAATCCATAAAGTAGGTATTAAAAGCATACATTCCACTACAAATACTGTATTTCCCGCATTTGTATTCACCGTATCTTCTGTTACACGGAATGCGAATACTCCCTGTGTCAAACCTATTTCTATATTACTTATCAGATTTACGAAAAGCAACAGAAGGGAAAATGACCAAAGCAATTTTATTTCCTTTGAATTGTAATAATTTACTATATACACCAGAGCCACCGGTATCACATATACATGGCAACGGGCCAGGAAGTAAACTAGTTCGCGTGAAATACCGACAATACTGTACAATAATTGCACAATAAAAAAAACAAGAATCCATATTATTATTTTAAATCCCATCTCTTTTCCTGTAAAGGGATGTAATGTCAACGTAGACAAGCACCATATCAGAAAAAGTATCAACTTGAGTGCATTCGATATATTATACCCCAAATATGGTGTACAACCTATTGCAACCAGAGCCATGGTGCAAATCATATTTGGCCATACTCCAGGTCTTATCCTATTACCCTCTATTATATGTACTGTACTGTTTTCTCTCATACTCGTTACGTAATAACTACTCCTTTTTCTTAAAGAACTTCATGATAATTCCCTTAATTTCGATATACTCCGGCAACAATACTCTTTCATTAATAAATATTGTCAAGCCACATCCTACTAACAGTTGCAGTAGAAGCACTAAATAAAAGGAAATTGGAATAAAATTTAACAGATAGACTGGTACTGCAATGGCCAATGCGACAAGGAGTGACGGTGTCACGTCTTTCAGCTGTTCCATAATAGGATAATTAATAAGATCCTTGGAATAATAAGCATTCAAATAATAGCAGAAATAGCTTGTTACCACTTCACCCCAAAGCAACCAGAATATATCATTAAAATAAATACCCAAGCCTATCGGTATTAACGCAAGGATGGTTTTAATTATTTTAAGTTTTAATGTCAAATCACTTCTTCCACATACCTGTATTGCATTCAGATTAAGCGCATGCAGGGGGTGCAGCATCAGGCTAAAGCACAAAATAGGCAGAATCGTTGTTGCCATCTCCCACTTGGCACCTATTAATGTTAGTATTAACGGTCTCGAAATAGCTGCCAACATAAGCATGGAGATAAATGTTGGCAGCATAGTTGTTTTTATCACGCGCTTGTATCCAGACTTCAATCTCTGCTTATCATCCTGAATAGCACTAAGTACGGGGAAGCTAACCCGCTGAACAATCGTTGTAACATTATGGGAAAGCAGGTTTGCAAACTGTCGAGCCCGTGTAAACTGCCCCAACGATTGAGGTGAAAAAGATTTTCCTATCACAGCCTGATTCAGTTCATCGGTTAATGCACCGAGGACCCCACTAGCAAGCAATTTCCAGCCAAACGACCAAAGGTCTTTGAAACTCTTCCAGCTGAAAACCAGTTTGGGATACCACTTGTTGAAAAACCATAATAGACCTGCATTTAATACATAGTTTGATATCTGCTGTCCAACCAAAGCCCATACACCACAACCTGCCAATGCCATACCGATACCAATCACTCCACTCGTTGTAGCAGTAATGATGGTGATTATGGTCTGTGTCTTAAAATCTATCCGTTTGGTAAGTCTTGCTTTTTGCACTATGGCCAGCGCATTTATTACCACCACAGGAGAAACTGCTCTGGTTAATGCCACCAGTTCTGGACGTTCAAAGAGTATCGCAATCGGCTTCGCACAAAAAAAAAGAAGTACCGAAAGGAATATCGAAACGACCAGATTTGTATAGAATGCCGTGCAGTAGTCCTCATCTGACGCATTCTGTTTCCTAATAATGGCATTAGTGAAACCACCGTCAACAATTACGTTAAACAGGGATATGAAGATAGTCAGGATTCCTAACAGTCCATAATCTTCCGGAGTAAGCAGACGTGCAAGAACAATCCCTACCACAAAAGTTACACCATACCTAAATGCCGCATCCGTTGCACTCCAGAATGTCCCTTTAACAGTCTTATCTTTTAAGCTTCCTTCTGCCATTATTCTAATTTCTTTTCCTCCTTATTCCACATTAACCACTAGTCAGTTTCCCACACCTATTCTTGCTCCACATTGTAATGTCGCCTGTCAAACTTTGACCGACCTTCTTCTAGGTTTTCCATTGGGGGCAATCGTCACTCTGTGTACGATTATTGTTCCATTGGAGATGGTCTATATTTGACAAATCATCAGATCAGTTTTTATCAACTGGTTTGCGATGGTCTATCTCCCAGCCGAGTGTGGATTCTGTATTTCCGGATTTGTCACGCCTAATCCATGCACCTGAATAGTCCTGTCTATATACGGCGGGATTTTCACTATCATTTTTTTGCCTTCTTCCACACGCTCTGTATTTCATCATCAGAAAAATTCTTCCGTCTAGTATCTGCCGGGCTACTAAATGTTCTATTTGCCTTATATAAACTTATTTAATGTTATTATTATAATCCTTCATTTGCCCACTTTCTCCATGTCCTGGATATACTATTGTATCCGCTGGAAAGGCTTCTACCATTTGCTTTACGCTCTCCTGAAACTGCTCAACTGACCCACCATTACGTTTTTTGATAAACGGCTTGAATGGCATCAGGGTATCTCCTCCAAAAACCATAGTATCAATAGCTATGCAAACAGAGCCGGGACTATGACCTGGTGTAGCGATAAACTTAATGCTATGCCCTACCCACTCCATGTGCCAATTCAATTCCTCTGTAGTAACATCGACCCGTTCGACATTGTATATGTAATCTGGGTCATCATAATAGAATTGGAAATAGGCTTTAGCCTCTCTTGGCAAAGCCTCTTTGCATAGTTCTGAGCAAATCACCTTTGATGAAGGATATTTCCCAAGCAAAGCGTTAACACCCCATGTGTGGTCTGTATGCTCATGGGTTAAGAGAATATAGTCTAGCGTCAATCCGTTCTTTTCTATATACTCTATCTCCCGAAGGGACTTCTCACTGGCAGGATCTATGACGAGACACCTTAGGGTATCTTCATCATATACAACATAGCAGTTCGAAGTCATCAACTCATTTATTACTCTTTCTACTTTAATCATTTTATTGTGCCGTATATCCTCCATCTACAGGGAGTACAACTCCAGTAATCCATTTAGAATAGTCGGAAAGAAGAAATGCCACTGCATTTGCCACATCGACAGTTGTTCCTAGCCCTAAAGGATGCATTGCAGATAGATTGCTTTCATAATCATCGCCAAGCATATCCGCTGTCTGTTCCATTAATGGTGTCTTGATAAAACCTGGTGCCACACAATTGACCCTTATTCCTTTGGATGCAAGTTCTATTGCTAATGCTCGTGTCATGCTGATTATTGCGCCTTTTGTCATTGAATACGCCACATTGGGGGTAAATCCCACAAGACCAGAAACTGAAGATATTAATACTACGCTGGGATTATTTCTTGACAATATATTCTTTGAGATAAAGATCTTGGTCATTTCAATAATTGAAGAGACGTTCACTTTATTGACTTTCTCATATCTCTCAACAGAAAGATGCTTAATGGGTACCGTACATGGTACACCTGCAAAATGGACAAACCCATCGAGCCCCACATCTTTACATCTATCTAATATCCATGATTTTACCACCCCCCACTCGCATGTAAGCAAGTCGCAAACGAGTGCATTTCCCACACCACTCGTCATTTGTGCGACCTGCCTTAAATCCTCTACATTTCTGTCTATAAGTAACAATTCTGCTCCGTATGAGGATAGCATTAATGATGTGGCTCTACCTAATCCTGATGCCGCTCCTGTTATTAGGAACTTCTTTCCATTTAGATTCATTGAACTATTTTATTTTAGAAAAACAATACCATACCGCCCCATGTGTATCCAAGACCTTGGGCTACCGATAATACTTTTGTTCCTTTCTGAATACGCCCTTCTTTTACAGCTTCACAGAGAGCTATAGGAATGGTTGAGGACACGGTATTACCGAAGTTCTCAATATTACAATAATACCTTTCTGCAGGAATTCTTAATTTCCTGCGTTCGAGATTGGCAAGGAAGGTATTAGCCTGATGATAAACATGAAGGTCTATGTCTTCCATCGTAACGCCATTCTTATCAAGCACATCTGCAACTAACTGAGGAATGCTATCAAGAGAGTAATTGAGAATGGCAGGGCCATCCATGTAGAGGTTATCTGAAGAACGTGGATTTCCAAAATCGTCATACTTTAAGTCACCGGCAGGTTGTGGATGTCTTGCACCTCCTGTCTTCACTATTAGGTTCTCAGCACCAATGCCATCAGTGCCTATCACAAACTCGCCTACTTCTGCTATACCCTCGGTACTTACCAACGTAGCAGCCGCTCCATCTCCAAAAATAGTACGGTTACTCTTGTCACGCTCGTGCATGTACTTTGAGTATGTTTCACCTGTAAGCAGCAACACATTCTTTGCTTGACCAGCAACTATAACTGCTTTAGCAAGTGATAGTCCTGCCACAAAACCATTGCAACCAAGATTGACATCAAAGGCTGTCAGTCGATTTGATAATCCCAAGCGTGTTTGAATGGTACAAGCATTTGTGGGCAGATGGTAATCAGGGCTTTGTGTAACAAATATCAGATAGTCTATCTGATTGCGGTCATAACCGTTTTCTGTAAAGAGTTTTTCTGCTGCCCCAACAGCAAGGTCACTTGCCGTTTCACCATCTGCTGTCACGTGACGCTTCCTTATTCCAATTTTCTTGTCTATTTTCTCAACAGTCCACTCTGGGAATTCTTCTGCAATCATCTCATTGGTAAGGATGTTCTCAGGTAGATTGTATGAAATCGCTTTTATATATACTTTTATCACAGTTCCTGTCGTTTCAAAATCTTGCAATCAGCGATATTTAAAAGCACTGTTCCATAAGCGAAACCAGCTCCAATCGCATTCATTAAAATTATATCGTTTGACTTTATTTCTTCTCGATTGTGTACCATACACAAAGGAATGGAAGTACCTGCTGTATTTCCATACTTCTGAATAGAGTGCAAAAGTTTGTCAGGATTTGCCTTAGACTTCTTGACAATATAATTAGTCATAAAGTCATTAGCCTGATGGAATGCATATTTATCAACTTCATCAATAGACTTTCCTGCATACTCTAATAGTCGCTTAATGTCACGAGGCAGTTCTGAAATTGCGAAGCTAAAGACATCAGGACCAACCATAATGACATGTTCCAAACTACGAATACTGCCATCTTCATATTCCTTCACCTTAAGCGTCTCTTCTGAACTCGGGATTCTACTACCGCCAGCAGGCAAAATAACAGACTGAATATTAGAGCCATCCGTATTCATTGAAAAGAAACTCTCACCATACTGTTCGCCCTTACCAATAACACAGCATATGCCAGCATCGCCCAAAAGCATTCCTGTTCCTTTATCCTGTACAGATGTAATCTTTGACAGAGTATCTCCAACCATCACCATAACATTGTTGAAAGATGGGGATTGAAGGAAACTGTATGCCATCAACATGCCGTGTATAAAACCAGAACATGACATATTAACATCATAAACAAGAGTAGATTTCTTCAAGCCCAATTTATCTTGGAGAATGATGGAAGTCCCAGGAGACTTGTAATCTGGGGTTTGACTAACAAAGAATAGTGCGTCAATATCCTCACGTTTGATATCCGTCTCACCAAAAATTTGACAAGCTGATTTATAACAGAGATCTGACGCACACTGGTCTCTCTGGACCAATCTACGCTCTTCTATACCTGTTGCTTCAATAAATTTTTCTATTGCCTCTGGGGTATAGTAATCCGTAAGTGAACGTGTTTTAACCACATTCTGAGGAACAGTTGCACTTAAGGCCTTAATTCCTATATTATTAAATTTTACTAATGCCATATTATACTAATGTATATCCACCATCGATTATTAAATTAATACCAGTCACCCAACTTGATGCATCTGAAAGAAGATAAATAGCACCATTGGCAATATCTTCAGGAGTGCCGACTCGTTTAAGAGGATATCGACCGTACATAGTATCTTTCAACTGTTGTTCCGAGAACATTTCGTTTGACAGTCCAAGAATACTTGTAGGCACCAAAGCTGGACAAATTGTATTGACTCTCGTACCCTGTGCAGCTAACTCATAAGCTGCTCCCTTCGTAAAGCCTGCAAGTCCACCCTTTGTAGTTGAATATGGTGCTTCGCCAACATTAGCGACACAAACTCCAGATATGGAGGCAATGAAAATGATAGACGACTTCTTTTGAAGTTTTTTCTTTTTTAGCAGACCAGATGTCAAAAGAATCGGAGCGATTTCATTGACATTGACTATTTCTTCCAATAAACTGCGCTCAATATGTTTAACCCCACATATTTTGGGGATACCCGCACTGTGAACGACACCATTGATTGCAGGACATTGTGCAACAAGGCTGTCTATGTCTTCTTGTTTTGAAAGATCTGCAGCAATCGCCACATGACCTTCTCCTTCAAGCATGGACATTGTTTCATTCAATCGTTCAACATTACGTCCATTGATGACCATCTTGGCCCCCATCTTGGAGCACTCGGCGGCGATGCCTCGTCCGATTCCGGACGAGGCTCCCGTTACGAGAATGGTCTTACCTTCTAATGAAAATGGATTGTAAGCCATTATTTGCTCTGAATTAAGTTGTACAATTCCTCCAGTGTGTTGACAGAACGGAGGTCTGCGCCAGTAATGCGCTTTTCAAACTCCTCATCTACCATTGCAATGATAGAAAGTGCGGTCAGTGAACCCCACTCGTCGAGTGACTTAAACACGGTGTCAGCCTTGAACTGTTCAGCGGGAGTCTCATCGAACTCCTCAGCAAATCTTGTTACAAATTCATTTAATTCCATAATTCTAAAATTTTAAATGTTGAACTTAAATTATTGAACTCAAAAATTATCTTGATTTATTGTTTTTCACAAAGTTCTGTAAGAACTCATTGTGTTGACTTTGGATTTTGGAAAGCGACATTCAGCCATTCAGCACAATTTCGGTGTTCAAAATCCATTAGCCTTACTTTTTTGTTCTTACACTCTCAAAGTGCAATAGCAACGCCATCTTACACGGCAAATGCTGTATGATGGATACCAGAGCCTCTATTTTCAAGGAACTTAGCTTTTGGACTTTCCTCAGAAGATGGTTCCAGTAATTCCAGCTTGGTTTCACCCATTTTTAAGAAAACTGCCTTTACTTTCTGGTCGGCTACTTCTTCTATTGCATAGCACTTGAAGCCAAGCACTGTTTCATGGTATGGGAGTGACTCCTCAATACTCTTAACGTCTATACCGATATGTTCAATATGTGAAATATCAATACTTATCCTTCTTTTACAACTTTAAAATTCTTAATCTTACCTGCGTATGTCGGAACATCAAGCAGTGACTGCTGGTGCAGGTTTGGATACATGCGGCGTACTATCTTTTCCAAAGTATCATCTGTTCCAACCTCATAGAACTCAGTTACGCCATCCTTTGCCATATTGTGCGTCATTGCCGTCCAAAGAACAGGATGCGTAATATGTTGAATCAGATTAGCACGAATCTCTTCAGGGTCTGTATGCGGCAGTGCATCTACACATTGATAAACAGGAATAGAAGCGGGTTTGAAGACAACCTCCTTTATAATAGCACCTAATTCTTCACGTGCCTCATCCATAAAAGGAGTGTGGAATGAACCGCCAATAGCCAGAGGCACAGCTTTCTTTGCACCTTCCTTCATAAAGGCTTTACATGCAACACGCACCGCTTTGCGAGAACCAGAGATAACCACCTGACCGGGACCGTTGTAATTGGCAAAATAAAGCGGTTCGCCAACTTCTTCCCAAATCTCTTTGATGCGTTTCTCAACATACTCGTCTGGAAGTCCTATTACAGCACCCATACCTGTCTTGACAGGAGCTTCATCTGATGCCTTTTGACCGATCAATGCTCGATTCAAAACCAGTTTCAAGCCTTCCTCAAAAGTAATGGAACCAGCAATAACCAAAGCGGCAAATTCACCAAGTGAGTGACCAGCAACGCAATCAGGCTTCACATAATCCTGACACATGGCGAGAATAGTCTCATATAAAAACACTGAGGGTTGGGTATTTTTGGTTTCCATCAGTTCCTCTTCCGAACCGTGAAACATCACGTCGGTAATCTTATAACCAAGGAAATCATTAGCACGCTCAAACAACTCTTTGGCTTTTGGGAACTGAGCATACAAATCACCACCCATTCCCTCCTTCTGGCAGCCTTGACCAGGGAAGATAAATGCTTTACTCATAATTTAATATTCTAATCGTTTTGCAGGGTTGCCCATAACAGTGGTTCCTGCTTTTACATTCCTTATAACAAAACTTAACGCTGCTACAGTAGCGTTATCTTCAACAATAACTTTCTGATTGATTATGGCGTTTGAATGAATGGTAACGCTCTTCCCCACTTTTGACCTTCCTGTTAACAAACACCTCACATCTACTCTGGTATAATCACCCACTTCGCAGTCATGAGCTATACATGCAAATGCTTGAATCAAACAATTTTCTCCTATTGTCACTTCAGACCCAATATGTGCATGGCTTTCAATAATGCAGCCAGCGCCAATTTTTACGTTATTTCGAAGTTGGGCATCCTTATGAATTATTGTTTGGAATATGGCACCTTTCGATTTCATGTATTCTCCAATTTCCGATTTAACGCTTACATCGCCAAGTGCTATAATGAAAACGTCGTCGTTTTCTATTTCGTAATCATATATAGTTCCAAGCATAGGAGGGTAATCTTTATAGGCATCAAGCGAGTTTAAATATTCTTTTTCATGTACCAAAAAACCCTTGACATCATAAGTTTGCAAATATCCAATAGCTTGTGTTACCACATAATACATATCACGAGAGAAACCAGATGCCCCAATAATTATTAAATGTTTCATTTCAGTATTATATCTATGGTTCTTTCCAAATCATTCTGACTTAGTTCATGGTGCATCGGAAGGCAGATGACTTCATTGGCGACCTTGGTGGCCACGGGCAGATTCTCTGCACCGGCACTTGGCAAGCTACGATAGGTACTGAAGGTACTTATCAGCGGATAGAAATATCGACGACCTAATACATTGGCCTCACGCATCTTGAAGTACAGTTCATCTCGTGTCTGACCATACTCCTCGGCATTGATAAAGATGGGGAAATAACTATAATTATGTCGCACTCCGGGCATATCATCGAAGAAACGAATACCTGGCACATTTCGCAATGCATTACGGTATTTCACAGCCACTTGACGACGCTTCTCAATGGCCTCATCCACCTGCTTCAAGTTAAGTAATCCGTATGCCGCACGCACTTCATCCATCTTGCTGTTAATACCTGGCGCGACAACTTCTGTCTCCCCTGCGAAGCCAAAATTCTTCAAGAAGTCGATTCGTTTCTTGGTGGCCTCATCCTTCACCACAAGTGCCCCTCCTTCAAGTGTATTGTAAACCTTAGTGGCATGGAATGACAGCGAAATCATATCACCTTTACTTGCCCAACTTTCACCATCCACTTCCACACCAAAGGCATGGGCTGCATCATGAATAACCTTCAAGCCATACTTGTCGGCTATGGCTTGAATCTCGTCCATCTTGCATGGCTTGCCATAGCAACTGACAGGCATGATTGCTGTTGTCTTGGGGGTTATTGCTGCCTCAATCTTATCAGGGTCAATGCCGCAAGTCTCCTCCTCGATATCCACAAATACCGGGCGACAACCATTCCACCAAATGCTATGAGTGGTTGCAACAAAGCTATATGGCGTGGTTATAACCTCACCTGTAATATGCAGAGCTTGTAATGCGGTCAACAGCGGTAACGTACCATTTGTGAAAAGACTAATGAAAGGCACTTTCAGATACTGACATAGTTCTTTTTCCAACTGTTGATGAAATTGTCCCATATTGGTAATCCATTTGCTTGCCCAGATTTCTTTGAGCATCTCATTAAACTCGTCGAGGTCAGGCAACAACGGCGAAGTGACAGTTATTTGTTTCTCTGACATAAACAATTATTCTTTAACACCAGACATATCGGGGTGTGTAAATGTGTTCGAATTTATCTCTTCCTTCATCTCTTCTATCACCTTCAGCAGGTATTGGCCATACTGGTTTTTCAGCATGGGTTTAGCCAACTCTCTCATTTTCTCCTCGCTTATCCAACCATTGCGGTAGGCGATGCCTTCCAAACAGGCAATCTTTAATCCTTGGCGTTTCTCTATCACTTCAACAAAGGTTGAGGCCTCGCTGAGGCTGTCATGTGTACCTGTATCCAACCAGGCAAAGCCTCGTCCAAAGACTTGCACCTTCAACTCGCCGTCTTTCAAGAACTCTTGATTGACGGTGGTAATCTCCAGTTCTCCTCTTGCAGATGGCTTTATATTTTGGGCCACATTTACAACCTTATTGGGATAGAAATACAATCCTACCACAGCATAGTTGCTCTTCGGCTCTTTTGGTTTTTCCTCAATACTCAAGCAGTTGCCTTCCTTGTCGAACTCTGCAACGCCATAACGCTCTGGATCACTCACCCAGTAGCCAAATACAGTGGCTTTATTGTTCTCCTCAGCATCTTCGACTGCATTGCGGAGCAACTTGGTAAAGCCACTGCCATAGAAGATGTTATCTCCCAGAACCAAACATGCACTATCATTGCCGATGAATTTCTCACCGATAATGAACGCTTGCGCCAGTCCATCAGGCGAAGGCTGCTCAGCATATTCGAAATGCACCCCATAGTCACTACCATCGCCAAGCAGACGCTTGAAGCCTGGGAGGTCATACGGGGTAGAAATAATCAGAATATCTCTAATCCCTGCTAGCATCAAGGCCGAGATGGGATAATAGACCATCGGCTTATCGTAAATAGGGAGCAACTGTTTGCTCACACCCTTTGTGATGGGATACAACCTAGTGCCAGATCCACCAGCGAGTACTATTCCTTTCATTTTCTATTTGTTTTATCTTTTTACTCTTCCACTCACTTCACCGCCCAGCAGGTTTTCAACATCTTGTATAGTGACCCAATTATAATCTCCTTTCAAAGTATGCTTCAAGCAGCTGGCCGCCGTAGCAAACTCCAATGCCTTACGGTCATCTTGATAATGCAGCATGCCAAAGATGAGCCCTCCCATAAAAGAGTCCCCTCCTCCTACTCTATCTACGATATCTGTAATATCATAGCGACGAGACTCCATCAGTTCTTGACCGTTATAAAGGACTCCACCCCATGTATTATGGTTGGCATTGATTGCCCCTCGGAGCGTCACCACCATTTTTTTACAACGGGGGAATCGTTCCATCATCTGCTGGCAAACACTTAGGAAAATGCTCTGATCCACATTGCCATTGGTCTTTGTCGCATCAAAGTCCTTGGGTTTAATGCCAAAAACCTTCTCACAATCTTCTTCATTGCCAAGGATTATGTCAGAACATGCCACCATCTCAGGCATCACATCAGATGCCTTCTTTCCGTACTTCCAAAGATTACCACGATGATTGATATCACAGCTCACAATTACACCCAACCCGTTTGCTGTCTTAATGGCTTTCAAACACTCATCTGCAGCATTCTCAGAAAGGGCCGGTGTGATACCCGTCCAGTGAAACCACTCTGCATCCTTAAGGATTTCTTTCCAGTCAAAAGAGCCGGGTTCAACAGTTGCAATGGCACTGTACTCTCGATCATAGTAAACTTTAGAGGGTCTGGCGTTACTACCTGTTTCCAAATAAAGGATACCCATGCGCTTGCCACTGCGGTGAATATGGTCAACGCCAACTTTGTGTCCCCGTAAATCCATAATGCAACGTTCAGCGATTGGATTGTCAGGTAAACAGGTGATATAATCCGTCTCAACACCATAATTGGCCAGCGAGACCGCCACATTAGCCTCTGCTCCAGCATAGCCGACATCAAACTTGTCAGTTTGTATAAGCTTGAGATATCCAGGCGCTCCAAGTCGCACCATAATTTCTCCAAAGGTAACTACTTTTGTCATCTTACTTGGTTCCGTATAGGTTATTATACATAATCTCAGCTATTACAAAGTCATTAGGCCAGTCAATATCAAAAGAATGAAGTTCATCCATGACATACAGCAGTGGTTTTTCTCCAATTCGGTTCTTTTTCTTGGTATAGACTTCACGCTTTGCAATGAACATTGTATGGTTAATGGGGTAAAGGGCCTCCAAATCCTGTGTTCTGGGCCAAGGTATATCTGTGGTGTTATTTATCAGTTTACCATCCTTGTTCAAAAGGAAATTCTTCAATTCTGTCACTCCCACCAAGGAATCATAACCCTCATTAAGTTTGTCAAAGTACAACTTAATACCAGAATCATACTGATCTGCGCCGCAGAGCGGAGTTGTCACATGCCCCCAAAGGATATGCTCTGCATCCGTAACGGTTGGCACGTAACAAATCAGGTCCTGAAGGTTTGTTGTACTTAAGCACAATTCCGTTGGGCGCTTGATGATTCTTAAACGACTGTCTTTATACTTCGAAGCAACTTCCATACAAACTTCATCATTGGAAGAGAAAATAATCTCATCAATGAGACGTGATTCCAGCAGTTGCTTTACTTTATTCTCTACCAATCCACCCTCTATTCCAGCGAAAGGCTTGGTATTCTTATCCTTTACCCTTTCGCTTCCCTTACGTGTTGGAAGGAAGAAAGACACTTTTTCTTTCATCATTTATATGAATTGATATAATGACACTATTTCTAATTCAGGATATAAAGAGGGTGTCAACGACATCAACTTCTTGCCAGTGTATTTCTCATAATCCTGTAGTAAAGCCATATTTTCGTTGCTTAAAGCAACTTCCTTTTCAGAAAGCACACTCCCAGGATAGCCGTCGTAACCAACAATGTAAATGTTTCCCTTGCTGATATTCAAGGCAGTCTGGATGGCCAGTGTTGTACAAGAGTCTTGAAACTCTGTTGTAAATTCTATCCTGGGCAATTCGTAAGTTGCTTTTTCTGCAAAAGACGGAACATCCGTTCCAAGTTTGCGTGGATATGGTGGTAAAATGCACTTAGCCTTAAACTGTTCTGCTTTCACATTAGCTCTAAGGCGTTTGGCTTCTCTTCCCAATAAGCAATAATACTGAGGTACATTTATATCAATAAACTTACCTGCGTGTCTGGCTGTTGCAAACACAAGAGCAATATTCTTTTTCTTAGCAATGAAGTTGGTAATGCCTTCTAAATGATCTACAGGTGATTCCCCTCCACCGATGATAATCACGTCATCAAATTCAGCTTTTTCAAGCAAAGGATATTTGGCATTATCCACAATCCCATCCTTCTTGTTTTGCACACCTCTTACTATACTATCAAAAGAATAAACACGATTTGTTACCAATGCCATTACTTCTCTCTGTAGCAGCGAATTAGCACCGGAAATCATATAAGGCAACTGTGTTCCCCATCTATAAGTTTCGTATAGAGGTTGAAATGCTGTGATAACATCACTCAAGGCATTAAAATCCACTCCAAGACCATCTTTGTTCAGGTAAGTAAGGAGCAACTCCGTGTTCAAATTTCCTGCTCCTCGCCCCATACCAAGAATGGTTGCATCGACGGAATCCACACCACTATTGATTGCAGCCAAGGTGTTTGCTAACGCCATCTCCAAGTTATTATGACCATGAAAACCTATCTTACATGTAACGATACCACGAAGTTTCCCCACCATGGCAGTGACCTCATTGGGCATGATACCTCCAAAGGAGTCAACCATATTCAAGATATCTACAACTCCGTTAAGGGAACTCAGCTTTTCATATAACTCTTCATATTGTTCCCATTTAGACATATACATAATGTTGAAGCCCACCTCGAATCCTTGAGTCTTGATAGCCTTAGCCAAGTTAATAGCTCGCAGAAGATTCTTGGGATCAACGGCCAAGCGAATCATATCCACCAATCCTTTGATTGGTTCTGTCAAATTCTGAAGGTCTTCAACCTTTGTGTTCTTCTCGTTCAGCATCACTGCGAGCTTCTTCTTTGACAACTCACGAACTTGCTTGAGAAGGTATACCGGAGTGTAGCCAAACTTACCCAGATACTCTTTCTCTGGGTTATTACGGTACCCCAATTCAATATAATCAATGGGAAGATTGTTTACTCCCTCCAAATAGGTGCGTACAATATCCTCATTGAAATCCCAATCTGTGTAGTAACCACCATCACGAAAGGTACAATCTAGTATCTGCATATATACGTTTTACGGGAAACGAAAGATGTAGTTCTACTGTTTGCCCTAGAGGGTCCTCTTTGAGTTTAATTACTATTTCGGCAAACGACATACACTATTTTTTTATTGTATATTCAACTATCCTCATCTTACATACCTCCCCTTACATCATAAATATTCTTAAATACGATAAACACCGTACAATGGACAAATATTGTGACAGTCAAGGATGTTTGATGTAAGATGTATGATGTTAGATGTGATAGACGTTCTCTATCAACGGGCAGATATTATGGCAGTCAAGGATGACTTTGCCTTTCAGCTTGTCCCAATTCTGCTTGATATGGTCGTGCTTCACCATGATGACTACCATGTCAACCTCGTTGAGGAACTGGTCGAAGTCGAGAAGCTGGTTCTTCACAATCTCTTTGTCGGTGAAGAAGGGGTCGAAGCTCTTCAAAGGACGGGCAAGATGGCGCTCCTGTATGTCGATCATCTGCAAGGTCGGACTCTCTCTTACATCATCCACATTCTCCTTGTATGTGATGCCATACAATCCCACTCGGCGGTTGTCGGTAATATGGTGCTCTTCCATGATCTCATGGATGCGCTCGAGGACGAAGACTGGCTGATAGTCGTTGGTCTTCATGCTCTCGTCAATCACCTTGGCCAGCTGGGGATAGTCGCCCACGAGGAACCACGGGTCAACGGAGATGCAATGACCGCCGACTCCAGGACCGGGCTGCAAGATATTGACACGGGGGTGCATGTTGCAAATCTTGATTATCTCGTACACATCCATATTGTCGTGGCGACAGATGCGGCTGAGCTCGTTGGCGAAGGCGATGTTCACGGCTCGGTAGGTATTCTCCACCACCTTGGTCATCTCGGCAGTACGGATGTCAGTCACCACAATCTCGCCTTGGCAGAAGGAAGCATAGTATTTCTTCACCTTCTCACCAATCTCACGGCTGTCGGCACCGATGGTGCGGTTATTATGCAACAACTCATAGACCATATTACCTGGGATGATGCGCTCGGGGGCGTGGACGAGGTTGATATCCTCGCCTATCTTGAAGCCGTTGGCCTCGATGACAGGACGGACGAACTTGTCGATGGTTCCGGGGCTGACAGTGCTCTCAATCACCACAGTGGCTCCTTTGGGGCAGACCTTCATCACATCTTTGACAGCTGACACCACATAGCAGGCATCGACCTTCTTGCTGAACTTGTCGTAAGGTGTGGGTACGCTCACGATGTATATGTCGGTCTTCTGATACTCGGTGGTGAACTTGATGCCCTTTTTCAGCGCATCCTGGAAGAGTTCATCAAGGCCGTCCTCCTTAAAGGTGGTCTTTCCTGCATTCAGTGTTGCCACCAGTTCTTTGTTGTAGTCTGTACCTATGACTTCAACACCATGCGAAGCCATCATCAATGCTGTGGGCAGTCCGATGTAGCCCAGTCCGATAACGTTAATCATTTTTGTATTGTTTAAATTATCATTTCAAGTTATTATTCATCAAGAATTTGAGAATTAGAGAATTTTTCAACCAATGCTTGCGCATTGTCTGTAGTGCCACTCGTTGGGATACCATTTGTATTCCAGACTCGTGGTACCAAAATTCAGCAACAAACCAAGCTTGTGATTGCTCACATGCAGGTAGTTGATTATCTGAGCCTCAAACTCTCCAACTATTTCCGACACTGCCTTCAACTCCACCCCTATCTTATTATCAATAAGGAAGTCATAGAAGAAATCGTGTTCCAGTTTTACCCCATGAAACTTGAGGTCGATATGCTTTTCGCGTTCATAGTTTATGTTATTCTCCTTGAGGAGTACTTCAAAGGCATCCTGATACACCTTTTCCTTAAACCCGCAACCCATTTCACGATGCAACTGCATCGCAATTCCCAGAATTCTTTTGCTTAGTTCCGGATATAGTAAAGCCATCAACAATTCTCAAATTCTCTAATTCTTGACCTTGTTTATTATTTCACCTCGTAGCGCTTGACCTTTTCACCATTGAGTGCCCGCACAATGCGGCTACAAGCTTTGCCGTCGCCATAGGGGTTCACGGCTTTGCTCATGCGCTCGTAGGCGGCTGTGTCATCGAGGAGGGTACTTACCTCTCTAACAATGAGGTCGTGGTTGGTACCCACAAGGTGTACCGTGCCACTCTTGAGGGCCTCCGGGCGCTCGGTGGTGTCGCGCATCACAAGCACGGGCTTGCCAAGGCCGGGGGCTTCTTCCTGGATACCACCACTATCGGTAAGGACAACTGTCGATTTCTCCATCAGATAGACGAACTCCAAATACTGCAGCGGTTCGATGAAGAAGAAGTTCTCGTATTTCGTCAAGTCCTCACCAAAGACTTCGTGGATGGGTTTACGTACGTTGGGGTTAAGGTGCATGGGATAGACAAAGTCCACATCGGGATACTTCTCGCTGAGGTCTTTCATGGCTGTCACCATAGAGATAAAACCGTCACCGAAATTCTCGCGGCGATGGCCGGTAATCAAGACTAGCTTTTTTCTGTCAAGAATTTGAGAATTAGAGAATAATCTTGTCACATCATAGCCTGCGGCTTTTAGGACGTTGATTTGCTCATCGGCCAAGGCTTTGTCGGTTTTCAACTTTTCCACCACCATGTGGAGGGCATCGATAACGGTATTGCCCGTCACGAAGATCTGGCCTTGGGCTTTCTCGTCCTTCAGGTTGCTTTCTGAGAGTGGTGTGGGTGAGAAATTGTAAGTGGCGATACGTCCTGTGATCTGGCGGTTCATCTCTTCGGGCCAGGGGCTGTAGATGTTGTGCGTGCGGAGGCCTGCCTCGACATGACCTACTGGTATCTGCTGATAGAAAGCGGCTAAAGCTGCCGCGGTGCTTGTTGTCGTGTCTCCATGAACCAGCACCACATCGGGCTTGACCTTGGTGAACACATCGCGCATACCTGTAAGGACTCGGGCGGTGACATCATAGAGGTCTTGGCCTTGTTTCATGATGTTGAGGTCATAGTCGGGCTTGACCTCGAAGATATGCAGCACCTGGTCGAGCATCTCGCGGTGCTGTCCTGTGACGCAGACGATGGTTTCAAAGTCCTTCGGGTATTTTTGGAACTCCTTGACCAGGGGGCACATCTTGATGGCCTCTGGGCGGGTTCCAAAGACTAGCATTACTTTACGCATATTCTTTTAAACGTTAATTAAATTGGCCGTTAATTGGGTTAGGGGCTTAGTAGTTTAATTGCTTAGTTGTTTAGTAGCTTAATTGTTTAATTGCTAAGTGGGTTAGTGGTTTACGGTTTATAGTTTACTGTTTACTGTTTACGGTTTACTGTTGGTTTAGTTTACCGTTTAATGTTTACGGTTTACTGAAATTAGCTTAATCGCTTAATAGTTCATTGTGAGCTGGTCAATGGGCATTCTACTTGATGTATCCTTTTATGCGGCAGGCTCGCTGAAAATCATCCAGTGCGGCGATGAACTCGCCTGAATTCAAGAAATAGCTGGGATAGGCTTCCTGGAGCTCTTGCATGTCGGAGACTGACACAAGGACAACTGCCGAATTCTCATCATTCACGGTCTTCTCCACTTCGGAATAATAGTCCGTAGCCTTCTCCAACTCTCCCGTATTAAAATGCCTCAACTGGACTCTCTTGTCTAAAAACTGTATGAAAATCACGGCATACCCTTCCTTCAACGTATGCTCTTCGGTTATCTTCACCGCACTCACAAGTGCTTTCAGCTGATCCATAAACTTATACTGCTGCTCCAGCTGCGCATACCTCTCACAATAGTCTCTTTCCGTAAACTCTCTGTATGCCTCGGCTACGGGCATCGACTCCTTCTGCGCAAAGACAGCACTGCACAGCTTGAAGAACTCTAACCAGTTCTGGTCGCCAAGACTGGCCTTAAGCGACGACTGGGAGATGAGTTCGGCCGTCTCAACGGCCATGGCCCAATCGTGCTGCAACCGCGTTCGGAGCTGCAGCTCAACCCTAAGTCCATCATAGTCGGTATCGTCACTGACATACTTATAGGCAAAATGGATACTCCTATAGCCACTCTCTTTGGGTGTCTGCACATAGTCGTACGGTTCCCTGTCGGGAAGAAAATGGCTAAAACTCGCTTCCGCAACCACATTCTGCGCCTGCCGTAATGAGGTCATATCCTCGAACACAAAACGGGCCCCTCCGATATCCTGCAGACCTCCAAGCCCCATCCCTGGGTTGTGACGTAGCTTGGCCACGATGGAGGTCATTCGCTTGAGGCGATGGGAAGAGAAGGCGGCCGACACTCCAGCATCGGCAAGCAGGCGCGTCACTTCGGACACTAACTCCTCGAGCGGAACCATGTGGAGCCGGCGCCAATCATCAACGACAAGACCTGCGTCGGTGTATGGAAATCCTGTATCGGGTCCTGCCAAGAGGGCCTTACCGGAGATGTTGATCTTATTTCGGGAGTATTTCATGTTAGGTTAGGGTTTACAGACAGGTTAGTAGCTTAGTAGTTTATGGTTTACGGTTTACGGTTTGTAGTTTACGGTTTGTAGTTTACGGTTTACCGTTTAAGGTTTACGGTTTGACTTCGTTGTCTTTTTCTTGCTCGGCATAGTGAACAATCTTTGTTCTCTGCTTCGCTTGAAACCTTGCTGGGGTTGGTTGACTACGGCTTTTTTTTTAAACATCTAAAAACTCGAAAAACTCGAAATTTGTTTCTTGCTTCGCTTGAAACCTTTTTTATAACATCGAAAAACTCTAAAAACTCGAAAATTCTGTTGGGGTTGATTGCTGGGTTATTGGCGAAATACTCTAAATTGAAATTCGCTTCGCTGTTTCTTCTGTTTTATTGCGAAAAAATGCGAAAAGTGCGAAATTATGCGAAAATCTTTTTTTTTTTGCTCTAGGTTGCTGGGGTCTTGGGCTAAAATTGCGAAAATTGTTTCTTGCTTCGCTTGAAACCTTGCTGGGGTTACTTGACTACGGTTTTCTTTTTAACATCTAAAAACTCGAAAAACTCGAAATTTGTTTCTTGCTTCGCTTGAAACATTGCTGGGGTTACTTGACTACGTTTTTTTTAAAACATCTAAAAACTCGAAAAACACTAAAATTCTGTTGGGGTTGATTGCTGGGGTCTTTACGAAATACTCTAAATTGAAATTCGCTTCGCTGTTTCTTCTGTTTTATTGCGAAAAGATGCTAAAAGTGCGAAATTATGCTAAAACTCTTCTTTATTTAAACATCTAAAAACACGAAAGACACGAAAAGGTTTGCTTGGGTAATTGTCTATTGCTGGAGCGAAAAACTCGAAATTTGTTTCTTGCTGCGCTTGAAACCTTGCTGGGGTTGGTTTGCTTCTTCTTTTTAGTGCTTGTTTTTTCTTGCTTCGCTTGAAACCTTTTTATAACATCGAAAAACTCTAAAAACTCGAAATCCTGTTGGGGTTGATTGCTGGGGTCTTTACGAAATACTCTAAATTTGTTTCTTGCTTCGCTTGAAACCTTGCATGGGTTGGCTTGCTTCGGCTGTTTATTGCTTGTTTTTTCTTGCTTTGCTTGAAACCTTTTTTATTACTAAATTTCTTCTTTTTACTCTGGGGTGGATTATCTTTTGTCGTACATGTCTCTATAGTAGTCTTGGTATTTGCCGCTGGTCACGTTGTCTAGCCAGGCTTGGTTGTCTAAATACCACCTCACGGTCTTCTCGATGCCTTCTTCAAACTGCAGACTGGGCTCCCAGCCTAACTCTCGCTGCAGCTTGCTGCTGTCTATGGCATACCTCAGGTCGTGGCCGGCTCGGTCGGTGACGTATGTAATCAGGTCCATGTCGGCTCCTTCGGGACGGCCTAACAACCGGTCAACAGTGTTGATAAGGACCTTGACTATATCGATATTCTTCCACTCGTTGAAGCCTCCTATATTGTAGGTCTCGGCTACCTTGCCTCTATGGAAGATAGTATCGATGGCTCTGGCATGGTCTTCGACATACAGCCAGTCGCGCACATTCTCGCCTCTGCCATACACGGGCAACGGCTTCCGATGCCGTATATTGTTGATGAACAAGGGTATCAGCTTCTCGGGGAACTGGTAGGGGCCGTAGTTGTTGGAGCAGTTGGTGACAATGGTCGGCATACCGAAGGTGTCATGGAAGGCTCTGACGAAATGGTCGCTGCTGGCCTTGGCAGCACTATAGGGGCTGTGGGGCTGGTACTTCAACTCTTCGGTGAAGAACTGGTCGCCATAGGCCAAATGGTGCTGGCCGGACGAGGCCTTGGTGGTGTACGGGGGCTCTATGCCTTCGGGATGCGTCATCGCCAACGCTCCATACACCTCGTCGGTGCTGATATGGTAGAACCGCTTGCCTTCGTACTTCTCGGGCTGGCTCTCCCAATAGGCTTTGGCGGCTTGCAGCAGGCTCAGCGTGCCCATGACATTGGTCTGGGCGAAGGTGAAGGGGTCTTTGATACTGCGGTCCACATGGCTCTCGGCGGCCAGGTGGATAATTCCGTCGATATGCTCGGCCTGCATCAGTCTCATCACGCCTTCAAAGTCGCAGATGTCCATCTTGACGAACTTGTAGTTGGGCTTGGCCTCGACATCCTTGAGGTTAGCCAAGTTACCGGCATAGGTGAGCTTGTCGAGGTTGACGATCTTGTACTGGGGGTACTTGTTGACGAAGAGGCGGACTACGTGGTTGCCGATGAAACCGGCTCCGCCGGTGATTAATATGTTCATGGGGTTATTTTTTTAACATCGAAAAATCGAAAAGGCTTGCTTGTCTTTTGCTTTTGACTGGGCTCTTGTATGGGTTTGCTCTAGGCAAAAGGTGCGAAAATATTTTTTTTGAACATCGAAAAACTCGAAAAAAACTAAAAGGCTTGCTTGGGTGATTGTCTATTGCTGGGCGAAAAACTCGAAAATGAAATGCGCTGCGCTGTTTCTTCTGTTTTTACATCGAATTACTTGATGGGGTTAGTTTGCTGGGGTTATTTTTTTTAACATCGAAAAACTCGAAAAACACGAAAGGTCTTGCTTGGGTGATTGTCTATTGCTGGAGCGAAAAACTCGAAAATGAAATACGCTGCGCTGTTTCTTCTGTTTGATTGCGAAAAATTGCTAAAACTTGCGAAATTATGCGAAAACTCTTCTTTATTTTAACATCGAAAAACTCGAAAAACACGAAAGGTCTTGCTTGGGTATTTGTCTATTGCTGGAGCGAAAAATGCGAAAATGAAATACGCTGCGCTGTTTCTTCTGTTTGATTGATGAATCCTTTTAATTGCGAAAATTTGCGAAAATGGCGAAAATTGCGAAAATTGTTTCTTGCTTCGCTCGAAACTTCTTTTATTGCGAAAATTTGCGAAAACCTGCGAAATTATGCGAAAACTCTTCTTTATTAGACATCTAAAAACACGAAAGACACGAAATCCTGTCGGGGTTGATTGCTGGGGTCTTTACGAAATACTCTAAATTTGTTTCTTGCTTCGCTTGAAACCTTGCTGGGGTTGGCTTGCTTCTGATGTTTATTGCTTGTTTTTTCTTGCTTCGCTCGAAATCTTTTTTTTATAACATCGAAAAAATCTAAAAACTCGAAATCCTGTTGGGGTTGGTTGCTGGGGTCTTTACGAAATACTCTAAAACACTAAAATTCTTGTTTGCTTTTTGCTTGGGTTCTGTTTTGGCTAAAACTTCTTTTGTCTTTTACTTTGCTAAATACTCTTAATTCGAAATTCGCATTGCTGTTTCTAACTAGTACCTTACTATTCGTTCGGGAACTACTTGTCTTTCATTGAAGTTTACCAGCAACCCTAGTTTATAACCTGTTATGGACAGATAGTTGATCACTTGCGCTCTATGTATTGGCTGCAATGATTCTACCGCTTTGAGTTCTAACACAATCTTTCCGTAACAGACAAAATCAGCAATATACTTCTGTTCTAATAATTCTCCTTTGTATTTTATTACGAACTCTTTCTCTCGTTCATACGGAATCTCTTGCAGTTTAAACTCTTTTTCCAACGCTTCTTGATACACTCTCTCAAAAAGACCTGGCCCTAGTTCTTTATGGACCTCATAAATGGCTCCACTGATCTTATACGACTCTTCTGGATATAGCAACGACATCCGTTCTGTCTTACTGTTCTTAGAATTTGCGTCCACTGAAACCTCCGAATCTTTTATTACTGCTTTTCGATGTAGATATTTAACTAATCGCGGCGGAAGATGTCTCTGGTGTAGACTTTTTCTTGGACGTCGTCCAGGACGGGGTCGTAGCGGTTGGCTATGATGGCTTGGCTCTCTTCTTTGAACTGGCCGAGGTCATTCACAACCTTGCTGCCGAAAAACAGGGTGCCGTCTTCCAATGTGGGCTCGTATATTATGATCTGCGCTCCCTTGGCTTTGATGCGCTTCATGATGCCTTGTATGGCGCTCTGGCGGAAGTTGTCGCTGTTGCTCTTCATCGTTAAGCGGTAAACGCCGATGGTGGGAACTTTGAATTCTGAATTCTGAATTTTAAATTCGCTATTGTTGGTATAGTCGTAGTAGCCGGCCATCTTCAACACTTGGTCGGCGATGAAGTCTTTCCTGGTATGGTTGCTCTCCACTATGGCGCTGATCATATTCTGCGGCACGTCGGCATAGTTGGCCAGCAGCTGCTTGGTGTCCTTCGGGAGGCAGTAGCCGCCATAGCCGAAGCTGGGGTTGTTGTAATGGGTGCCTATTCGTGGGTCTAAGCCGATGCCATTGATGATGGCTTGGGTGTCGAGGCCTTTCATCTCGGAATAGGTGTCCAACTCGTTGAAATAGCTGACGCGCAAAGCTAGATAGGTGTTGGCGAAGAGCTTCACGGCTTCGGCTTCTTTCATCCCCATGAAAAGGACTGGGATGTTCTTGTTGATGGCTGATGGCTGATGGCTGATGGCTGAATCTTTGGAGGGGCCTATGGCGCCTTCGACCAGGAGGTCGGCGAACTGGTGGGCTCGCTCGGTGAGCCAGTCGATATCGGTCAGCTGCTTGATGGCTTCGTTCTCGGCTTGATACTCGCTGCCGGCCATCATCTTGGGTATCCCTACTATTATCCTCGAGGGATAGAGGTTGTCGTACAGGGCCTTGCTCTCTCTCAAAAACTCGGGCGAGAACAACAAATTGAAGCGTTTCACCCCCTTGGCGGCATACTTCACATAGAGGCTTCTGGTATAGCCCACCGGGATGGTGCTCTTGATGACCATCACGGCATTGGGATTGACGGCCAACACGGCATCTATCACTTCTTCGACATGGGTGGTGTCGAAGAAATTCTTCTGGGTGTCATAGTTGGTGGGGGCCGCTATGACCACGAAATCGGCATGGCGGTAGCCTTCCGTCTGATCGAGGGTGGCTCGGAGGTTCAAAGGCTTGTTGGCTAGGTAGTCTTCGATATAATCGTCCTGTATAGGCGACTTTTTTTGGTTGACGAGGGCTACTCTCTCTGGTACTACATCGACGGATGTGACTTCGTTATGCTGAGCCAACAGGGTGGCAATACTCAATCCGACATATCCGGTGCCGGCTACTGAAATCTTCACAACATCAGATAGTTATCAGTTTACAAATGGGATGTCTTTGCAAAGCTAAAGCTTCCTCAGTCCCATCGTCAAACGCTGTCTTTCGGACATTATTTGCACTGACGGGCATTGAGGCAGACGTGCTTTTCTGGTGTGCAAAGATACGATTTTATTTGATAATGGGGGCGTTTTTTCGCGACTATTTTTTTGGACGTTTTTTTTGTGGGGGGAAGGGGGTGGGGGCGGCGGAGGATGCGAAAACTTTTTTGGGGGTTAAACAACGAAAAAATCGAAGGGATTTATTCGCCGGGTTATTTTTTAAACATCGAAAGACTCGAAAGACTCTAAAATGAAATACGCTGCGCTGTTTCTTCTGTTTTATTGCGAAAAATTGCTAAAAGTGCGAAAGTTTGCGAAAACTTTTTCTGAATGAACTAAAAAATGCGAAAAGTGTTTCTTGCTTCGCTTGAAACCTTGCATGGGTTGATTGACTACGTTTTTTTTTAAAACATCTAAAAACTCTAAAAACTCTAAATCCTGTTGGGGTTGGTTGTTGGGTTATTGGCGAAATACTCTAAATTGAAATTCGCTTCGCTGTTTCTTTTGTTTTATTGCGAAAAGGTGCGAAAATGACGAAATTATGCTAAAACTTTTTTACATCTAAAAACTCGAAAAGCACGAAAAGTCTTGCTTGGGTGACTGTCTATTGCTGGAGCGAAAAACTCGAAAATTGTTTCTTGCTTCGCTTGAAACTTCTTTTATTGCGAAAAAATGCTAAAAATGCGAAATTATGCGAAAACTCTTCTTTATTTAAACATCTAAAAACACGAAAGACACGAAAAGTCTTGCTTGGGTGATTGTCTATTGCTGGAGCGAAAAACTCGAAAATTGTTTCTTGCTTCGCTTGAAACCTTGCATGGGTTACTTGACTACGGCTTTTTTTTTAAACATCTAAAAACTCGAAAAACTCGAAATTTGTTTCTTGCTTCGCTTGAAACTTCTTTTATTGCGAAAAAATGCTAATAGTGCGAAATTATGCTAAAACTTTTTTACATCTAAAAACTCGAAAAGCACGAAAAGGTTTGCTTGGGTGATTGTCTATTGCTTGGGCGAAATACTCGAAAATTGTTTCTTGCTTTGCTTGAAACCTTGCTGGGGTTGGTTTGCTTCTTCTTTTTAGTGCCTGTTTTTTCTTGCTTCGCTTGAAACCTTTTTTATAACATCGAAAAACTCTAAAAACACTAAAATTTTGCTGGGGTTGGTTGTTGGGGCTTTACTAAATACTCGAAAACCGAAACGACGCTTCGCTGTTTCTTTTGTTTTTATTGCGAAAAAAATGCTAAAAGTGCGAAATATTGCTAAAACTTTTTTTTTGCTCTAGGTTGCTTGTTGGGGGCTTGGGCTAAAATTGCGAAAATTGTTTCTTGCTTCGCTTGAAACCTTGTACAAGTTGGATTGCTACTGCTGTTTATTGCTTGGTTCTTTTCTTGCTTCGCTCGAAATCTTTTTTTTAACATCGAAAAACTCGAAAAACTCTAAATTCCTGTTGGGGTTGGTTGTTGGGGGCTTTACTAAATACTCGAAAGTTGAAATGGCGCTTCGCTGTTTCTTCTGCTTTTGGTGGGGTGATTTTTATTTTCTTTTGGGGTTAGGGGATTTGGTTTGCTTGAGGCTTTGATGAGGTCTGTTCTGGTCGGTGTTGTGGGAGTTGGAATTGGGGGCGTGGTTGGGGTTGTTCTGGTGGTTAGTATGGGGTTTGCTCTGGTTGTTGTGGTGGGTTTGGGTCTGGTATTGGGTTTGGTATTGTTTTTTCTGGCTATTGTGTGATGGGGTGGGGTTGTTCTGGTGGTTAGTATGGGGGGTTGCTCTGGTTGTTGTGGTGGGTTTGGGGTCTGGTATTGGGTTTGGTATTGTTTTTTCTCTGGTTATTGTGTGATGGGGTGGGGTTTGATTTGGGGGTGGGGTTGGGTTTTGTGTTGGGGTCGGTTTTGTCCTTTTGGGTGGGATTGGTTTTGATTTTTGTGTTGGGGTTGGGTTGGGGATAGAGGTGGGGGAGGTATTTTTCGTTGTGGGTGCGGCGGAGGAGCTTGATTATCTTGTCGCGGTTTTCGGGCTTGTAGTAGAAGAACAGCAGGTTCTGCTCTCTCTTGCGCTCTGGGTTGGTCTCTACAAACACTGGCTCCATCGTGTCGGGGTTGATGCCTGTGTAGTACATCTCAGTCGAGAGCGTCATGGGCGTGGGCGTGAAATCCTGTATCTGCTCTAACCTGTAGCCCATCTTCTTCATGGTGACGGCGAGTTCGGCCATATCGCCTAATGTGCAGCCTGGATGGGAACTGATGAAATAGGGTATCAGCTGATAACGCAGTCCGGCTGTGGCACAGATATGGTCGAAGTCTTGCTTGGTCCGCTCGAAGAGGTCGAACGTGGGCTTGCGCATGTGTCGCAACACCCGTTCGGAGGTGTGCTCGGGCGCCACCTTTAGTCGTCCGCTCACATGGTGCAGCACCACTTCCCGGAAATAGTCGGCTCCGTGGTTGTCATCATAGAAGAGGTCGCAGCGGATGCCGCTGCCGATATACAGGTGTTTCACGCCTTTGACGGAAGCGGCTTTACGGTAGAGGTCGATAAGCGGCTGATGGTCGCACTGCAGATTGCGACACCGGGTGGGATGGATGCAGCTATAGCGTGTGCAACGGCGGCACAGCTCTTGGTTGCGACCGTGCATGCCATACATATTGGCTGAAGGGCCTCCCAGGTCGGTCAGCACTCCATTGAAGTCTTCGGACGAGGCCACCATTCGCACTTCGTTGAGAATGGACCGTTCGCTTCGCGACACCACCTGCTTGCCTTGATGGGCGGAGATGGTACAGAACGAACAGCCGCCAAAACAGCCTCGGTGGATATTGACAGAGTTCTTGATCATCTCAAAGGCCGGCACCGCTCCGCGTCTCTTGTATTTGGGATGCGGCACGCGCATATAGGGCAGGTCGAAGCTGTGGTCTAGCTCGTCGGTTGTCATCGGTGGTTCGGGGGGATTGACAACAACGGCGGTAGGGGGAGCTGTGAATTGTGAATTGTGAATTGGGGACTGTGACCTGTGACCTGTGACCTGTGACCTGTGAGGGGTCTTGGGGATTGGGAATTGGGGACTGTGACCTGTGACCTGGGAGGGGTTTTCTGCGACCTGGGACCTGTGACCTGTGACCTGTGAGGGGTTTTCTGTGACCTGGGACCTGGGACCTGGGACCTGGGAGGGGGTGTGGGTTAGGTTGTAGAGTTGGGCGAGGGTGTGCTGGTCTATCTTGTTGGATTCGCTCTCTATGATGTGGAAATTCTCGGCTTCGCAGCGTTTCGACTTCTGGCAGTCTTCATAGGAATGGAGCATCACGGCATCTTGTGGCACTTCGCTGGCTGCGCACAGGTACGCCACCTGCGGGATGGATCGTATTTCTTCTGTGGTGGCTCCATCTTCGTAGGCATGGGCTATCTTGACCATGGTGCGCTCTGCCATGCCGTAGGCCAGGAGGTCGGCGGGGCAGTCGATGAGTATGGAGGGTTTCAGGGTGTCGGACCAGTAGTCGTAGTGTGCCAAACGGCGCATGGAGGCCTCGATGCCTCCAATCACCACTGGCACATCGGGATAGAGTTCTTTCAGGATTCGGGTATAGACGTAGGTGGCGTAGTCGGGGCGGAATCCAAATGCGCCGCCTGGGGTGTAGGCGTCGTCGTGACGCAGGCGCCGTGCGGCGGTGTAGTGGTTGACCATGGAATCCATCACTCCGGAGGTGACTCCGAAAAAAAGTCGCGGTGCGCCGAACTTGCGGAAGTCGCGCAGGTCGTCGCGCCAGTTGGGCTGGGGTATTATAGCCACCCGCCAGCCTTCGGCTTCGAGCACTCGGCCGATAACGGCGGTGCCGAAAGAGGGGTGGTCGATATAGCAATCGCCTGAAACGATGATTATATCGACTTCGTCCCAACCAAGGCGTTTGACCTCGTCTGCGGTTATCGGTAAGAAGTGAGGCACTATATATGAATTCCTGAATAATCAAAGTGTTCAGAGTACCCAGACTTATCTGAATACTCTGAACAATAGGACTACTATAATGGTAAACAATGTATTAGTCCAGTATGGCCTTGATGCCGGGGAGCGTCTTGCCCTCGAGGTATTCGAGCATGGCGCCACCGCCGGTGGAGACATAGCTCATGCGCTCGGCGAGCTGCATTTTCTGGACAGCGGCAACGGAGTCGCCACCGCCGATGGCAGCGTAGGAGCCGTGGCCGCAGGCTTCGGCAACATCCTTGGCTATGCTGTTGGTACCTTTGGCGAAGTTGGGCATCTCGAAGACGCCGGCAGGGCCGTTCCAGAGGATGGTCTTGGACTTGAGGATGACCTCGCGGAAGAGTTCGCTGCTCTTGGGGCCACAGTCAACTGCCTCCCATCCGTCGGGTATCTCGTCGCCCTTGACAATCATGCGGTTGGCATCGTTGGCGAAGCGGTCAACGACGATGCAGTCAATAGGCATATAATATTTCACACCCAGTTCGTCCATCTTCTTCATGAGTGCCTTGGCGGTCTCGAGCTTGTCGTCCTCGTGGATGGAGTTGCCGATTTTGCCGCCTTGTGCCTTGGTGAAGGTGTAACGCATACCACCGATGATAATCATGTTGTCAACCTTGGGTATGAGGTTGTTGAGGATGTCTATCTTGGTGCTTATCTTGGAGCCTCCAATGATAGCGGTGAAGGGATGTTCGGGATTGTCGAGGAGGTAGTTGAGGTTCTTTATCTCGTTCTCCATCAGGAGTCCGAAGTACTTGTCGTTGGGGAAGAAACGAGCGATGGTGGCAGTGGAAGCGTGCTCACGATGAGCGGTGCCGAAGGCGTCGTTGACATAGCAATCGCCTAGTTTTGAGAGTTGCTCGGCAAGTGCCACGTCACCTTTTGTTTCGCCTTCATAGAAGCGGATGTTCTCGAGCAGCATCACCTCCTTCGGTTTCAATGCCTTGGCCATAGCCTCGACATTAGGGCCGAGGAGTTCCTGAGTGAACTGAACGGGCTGATGGATAAGCTCGGAGAGACGCTGTGCGACAGGCTTGAGGGAGAAGGCCTCTTCGAAACCGTTCTTCGGACGGCCGAAGTGAGCAACCAGGATGATCGAGGCGCCGTCTTTTAAGAGTTTCTTGATGGTAGGCAGCGATTCGCGTATGCGCGTGTCGTCGGTGATGTTGCGGTTCTCGTCGACAGGCACGTTGAAATCGACTCTCAGGATGACTTTGCGTCCTGCAAAACTGACATCATTTATTGATTTCATATCTGTTGGGGTTTTAGTTTATTTTCTTGATAACCTTGTAGCGAGCCTGTTTGCCGAGAGCATCGGTGAAGTCGAGATAAAACTCACCTGCGCCGTAACGGCCGAAGGCGATGGATGTGGAGTTGCCAATCCACCAGTTCTCGTCGAGCAGAGTGCCATCGTCGGACATGAGGTTCCACGATATACGACCATTGCCATTGTCGCATTTCACCGTGACCTTGTGGTTGCGGGTAGAAGCCGAGACGGTGAGTTTCGCATCCATGGCGTTTTCCTCAGCCACCTGAACCTTCTCAATCTTATATTTGTACTTAGGCTGGGCACCTGTACGACGTTCGCTCTTATCCATCGTTTTTGCAACTTGAGGGGTGCTTTTATCAATGGAGAGTTCTTTGTCGCCGTGACGCTGGGCAAAAGAGCACGACAGGGCGGTGACAAATGCAACTAGCAAAACTAATTTCTTCATTTCTTTTTGTTGTTTTAGTTATTTACACAATCACTCGGCAACATGTTCCGGCTCCTCGATAGCCATGCCGATATAAAGGGCAGAAAGCATGGTGAACACATAAGCCTGGATGTAGGCCACCAGACACTCGAGCAAGCTGATGAACACACTGAAGAGCACCGATACGACCGAGACGGCACCACCCATCACAGCACCGAACAGGTTGCTGAGGATGAAGATGATGACCACAAAGCCAAGAATGACGATATGTCCAGCCGTCATGTTGGCGAAAAGTCGAATCATGAGCACGATGGGCTTAGTGAACACACCGACCACCTCAACCAGCGGCATAAGCGGGAATATCTTGAGCCATGCAGGAACGCCAGGAGTGTTGAAGATGTCTTTCCAATAGTGTTTGTTGCCCTTGATATTGGTGATGAAGAAGGTGATGAGTGCCAGAATTGCGGTGACAGCTATATTGCCAGTAATATTGGCACCTGCGGGGAAGATGGGAATGAGTCCCAGGACGTTGCAGAAGATGATGAAGAAGAAGAGCGTGAGCAGGTAAGGCAGGAATTTCTCGGTCTTTTCGCCCAGCATCGGACCCGCGATGTCGTCGCGCACATGGCATATCAGCAGCTCGACGAGGGTCTGCAGGCCGTGAGGCTCGCGGTTGCCACGCTTGGCATACTGGTTGCGCACGACGAGAAGGAGGACTATAAGCAGGGCTACAGCTATCATGATAGCTGCCGAGGTCTTGGTGATGGAGAGGTCGATGGGGGACTTGCCTTCGATCACGTTTCCAGCCTCATCAACGCAGACGATCTGCTCTTTCTCCAAGCCACCACCGACAAGACGATAACCCTTATAGTCGGCATGGCCATGATGGAACTTCGACGACATAAACAGGTCCAGTTTGCCGTCGTTAATCAAGATGACAGGCAGAGGGATTGCCACAGCATGTTCCACCTTATTTCCATTTTCATCCTTCTTGTTGATGTCGAACAGGTGCCACGAGTGAGCATCAGTGACGTGGCCGATGATGATGCCACCAGCCTGAACCTCCTCCTTTTCTTCCTCATCAGACGCCACGGCTGCCGGTTCATCGTTCACGGTAGCAGTTGCCGCAACTGCCTCGTTGCCATTAGCTGAAGAGTTCTCGTCCTGAGCCATGAGAGGCGCAAGGAAGAAAAACATTGCCAAAAGAATTCCAAGTTTTTTCATTATTTGAGTTTTGTAAGGTTTCCAAAAATATCGGTCTGCATAGAGTCGAAGAGGCCTATCTGATTCTCGTCGGCTGTGTCGGAGCCAGTCGAGTTTTCGAACTCTATAAGAAAGGATTTGACCATACGTCGCGCGGCGACAGCCTTAGCCACCCCTTTTTCGGCGGCATAACGCTGAAGAGTGTCCATATCCCTCTCTGAAAGAGTTATAGCCAACTTTTTCTTTTTACTTATGACCTTTTTCTTCTTCATCTATCATAATCCATAAAGGGACAAAATAGGTCTGAGTTCGTCGGCCATAGTCGGATTCTTGAACACAGCGGAGGCGCTGCGGGAAAGGTCGTTCAAGACAGCCACGCACTCTTCGGTTTCGCCACGGACACCAGATGCCTTCGTGCCACGATACTGGTTGAGGTAGGCATAACGCTGCATGTAGTAGTCTTTTACCTCATTCCACAGCTCCTCGGCCTTTTCGGGACCGCAGACCTTATAGTATATGCGTATGAAGGCCAGGCTGAACTTGTCACGCGGGAAGTTCTTGGATGGGAAAGCTTTCTCGTAGGTGTCAATCAGCTGGCGGGCGCGTTCGTTGTCGCCAAGAATCGACAGTTCGTCGGCCAGGGTGACGAACTCGCGGCTCTGAACCAACGCGCTGTTGACGCTAACCGGGTCAACATAGATGTCGCTGTTCAAGTTGCCCCATTCCAGCGGTGTATAGGTTCCGTCGTCATTCTTCACACCGTTGATGAAATAGTCGGCAGACTGGTCGGTGAATGACTTGACGAAACGAACCGGATGGCCATCGTCGGCGTTCACCACAACGACGTTCATCACTTCAGCCGGAGCCGGCAGCAACTTGTAGTTCATACCGTCCTGCACAGAATATTTGTCGGACAGCGGGAACTCGGCACGTATGTAGTGCGGACTCATGATATTCAGGTCGCGCTCGAAGCGGTTGGTGCCGATGATGTCGAGCATCATAAGCTGATAACGGTAGAGGACCGGACGGTTTATCTCCCACTTCACTGTGTCGGATATGATATCGGCCTGTTCCTGAGTCAACACGCCCAATGACACCAGTTTCGGTTTGTCGAGAGTAATCTTGAACCTCTTGGTCGGGAGGACGATGAACGACTCGTCGGAGTTGCGGTCATAGACGGTGAACTTCTCAGGATGGTCGCGCACCATAGAGAGCACATCGGTGACCTCGAGGTAGGCACCCTTTGAGTTGTCCTGCAGGTAGATCATATCCTTGCCCAAGCCGTAGTACTCCTTAGGAAGTGTGAACGGCAGAGGATCTGACTCATAGAGTTTGTTGTATAGCTGCTCGACATACCAGTGCATGCCAGAGAGCGTATAGTTCAATATACGCACGTCGGTACGCACGCCTTCGACCTCCTGGGCATACCAGAGCGGGAAGGTGTCGTTGTCGCCAAATGTGATAAGAACGCCATTCTTCTTGACGGATTGGAGGTAGTTCTTAGCGAAGTCGCGGGCAGCATATTTGTGAGAGCGGTCGTGGTCGTCCCAGTTCTCGGACGCCATAAGGCAAGGCACCGCAGCCATTGAAGCCACAAACACGACAGGGAGGACTATCTTGTAAGCCTTTTCGCTCTTCGCAGCCTTGCTTATCCAATCGGCCAATGCCATAACACCGAGACCAATCCAGATGGCAAAGAAGCTGAACGAGCCAACGAAAGCATAGTCACGCTCACGAGGCTGACGCGGCGGCATGTTGAGATAGACAGCGATGGCAAGACCCGTCATGACGAACATCACCAAGACCACAAAAGCATCCTTGCGGTTGCGCATAGCATGATAGACCAAGCCAATCAAACCCAGGAGCAACGGCAGCATATAGTAGCGGTTGCGAGCCTTGTTGTCCTTCATGTGGTCGGGCAGGTTGGACTGCGGTCCGAGGCGAGCCTCATCTATCGGTTTGATGCCGCATATCCAGTTACCGTTAAGGTAGTCGCGAGTGCCATCGTCGTTGAAGTAGTGACCCTGGATGTCGTTCTGACGCCCTGCGAAGTTCCACATAAAGTAGCGCCAATACATCCAATTGAACTGATAGCCCGTCATGAACTTGAAGTTCTGTGCGGAGGTGGGACGGCGGTTGCCACGCACCTTGCCAGCCCAATACTCGTAGAACTGAGGGTGTTTACGGTCGGTGTCGGAGCTCCACATGCGAGGGAACAAGCCGGTGTGACGCGGATCGTATTTATATTTCATAGCGTAGGCAGCCGGGATGTAGCAGTCGCGGCCTTTCTCGTCCTTGCCACGGATGTACTTAGTATAGCCCTTGTCGGCCCCAATCGGGTTCTTTGCAGTATAGAACTGACCTTTGAACACAGGGGTGTCGCCATACTGTTCACGTCCCAGGTAGGCACGCAAAGCCACTGCATCCTTAGGGGCGTTTTCGTTAAGCGGCGTATTGGTGTTGGCACGTATAACGAGGATGAAGAAGGTGGAGTAGCCGATAAGCAGCATCACGAACGAGAGTACAGCGGTATTGATAATCTGTCCACCTTTGATTTTTCGGAGATGCGTAAGAATCAGGACCCCAGCGATGATCACGGCAAGCAGGATGAAATAGACCACTGTGCCGGTATTGAAATGGGCGTGAATCTTGTTTACGAAGAAAACGTCGAAGGCGCTATCGAGGTTCACGATGCCAGGGATTACGCCCCAAAGCACCACAGCCACCAACACCACTGAGAGGATGCCGCTGAGCAGGAATCCCCAGAAGTTGACTTTCTTGGCTTTCTTGAAATAGACCACATAGACAATGGCGGGGATGGTCAGCAAGTTCAAGAGGTGGACGCCGATGGCGATGCCCACAAGCAAACTTATGAGCAGGAACCAACGCATAGAGCGAGGGTCGTCGCTCTGTTCTTCCCATTTCTGGATGGCCCAAAACACCACAGAGGTGAAGAATGATGACATGGCGTAAACCTCACCTTCGACAGCAGAAAACCAGAATGTGTCGCTGAAGGTGTAGGCCAAGGCACCCACTATGCCGGCGGCGAAGACACCCCATGTACGCGGATCCTTTATTGAAGGATTCTGCGGGTCGGGCAGCAAGTGCTTGGCCAGGAGTGTGATGCTCCAGAAGAGGAACAAGATGGTGAAACCGCTGCAGAGAGCCGACATGATATTGATGGCATGTGCGGCAGTGTAGGGGTCGGAGAACATGGAGAACAGGCGTCCGATGAGCTGGAACGACGGTGCTCCAGGAGGATGCCCCACTTGCAGTTTGAAAGCAGTGGCTATATATTCGCCACAATCCCACCACGACGCTGTAGCCTCGGCTGTGAGTATATACACCGTGCAGGCCACGATGCATATCACCCACCCTATTATGTTGTTAGTCCAATGGTATTGTTTCATTTGTGTTGATATGTTGATATGTTGATATGTTGATAGGTTGAGATGTTGTGATGTTGATAGGTTGATGTGTTGATATGTTGATAGGTTGATAGGTTGTGATGTTGATATGTTGATATGTTGATAGGTTGAGATGTTGATAGGTTGATAGGTTGATAGGTTGAGATGTTGATGTGTTGATAGGTTGATATGTTGGGATGTTGGGATGTTGATAGGTTGATATGTTGATAGGTTAAGATGTTGTTATGTTGTTATGTTGTTATGTTGATGTGTTGTGATGTTGAGATGTTTTTGATTGTGACATACGACTGACTACTGACCACTGACTACTAAATCCCTATTGACCGGCATGGTCATGCAGCGAGCACCGCCACCGCCACGTGGAAGTTCGCATGCGTCGAAGGCCGCAACAAATTTGTCGTAGCTGTTCATATCGACCTTGCCAGAACAGATGTCGGAAGCCTTAAGTATAGCAAAGCCAGCTTTATCGAGGGCTTCAATGGTACCGTTGTTACGCGAATAGCCCAGCACCTTGCCTTCGCCCAGAGCGAAGAAGTTGGCACCGCTGTGCCACTGCTCACGCTGTTGAGTCCAGGCATCGCTGCCACCGCACAAGACCGGCTTCATGTCCCAGCCAGTGGCCTTCAGGCCATCCAGGATATTGTCGAAATGGGTATAGGTGGTCTTTCCACCATCAATGCTAATCAGCGTTGTCTCTTTGCCACTGAAGACACCCGTCTTGCGCAACATCGGTTCGAAGGCCATACACTCGTGGCGGCTCAGGAAGGTGAACACCATATCGAGATGAATGAACGATTCGGGCGTGTGAGGCAGTTGCTGCACCAGGATGCTGAACTTGCCATGCTTTTCGCCCATCTCCTTTGCGAGATACTCGATACCCTTGCGGTTGGTGCGGATGCCTTCGCCTATGCAAAGCATATCCTGACGGGCAATCTGCACATCTCCGCCCTCGGTGCGGGCTTCGGAGTCGTGTTGCTCGGCGTTGAAGGTCTCGCAGCCAAAATAGTTCTCGAAGACAGCCTTGTAGATGAGAATTTCGCGACGGCGGACAGGGAACGACATCGAGTTGATGAGAACACGGTCATATACCGACGACGAGGCGTCACGGGTGAAGAAAAGGTTGTAGAGAGGCTTTAACGCATAGCGGTTGTCGCTATCGGGCGTCCAGCCCTTGCGCTCAACACCCTCTATCAGCTCTTTAGCCAACTGACGCGAAGGGTGTACAATCAGCTCGGATGACAATGATTCACAGCCATCGAGACGGCAACTCTCTTCGACCAAGGACTTGCGAACATTCTGGTTTTCCAACACCGATGCCAATACATCCTCAACGTAAAAGACCCTGGTCCATTTTTCGAGGACACCGCAGAAGTCGGAATACTCACGGTCAACGATAGGTTTGTTAAGGATATCGCTATAGAGAGCCTCGGCAGCGTTTTGTGGCGTCATCCGCGTGATTTCCACACCCGGTTTGTGCAACAGGACTGCACGCAGCCTGCCCACCTCGGAACCGACACATACACGCGGAATGTCTATATTTGTTTCTGTCATTTAGTTTTCTGTTTTTTTCTTCAAACCACTTAACTGCTGAATAACAAACAATTTGTTTGTTACCCACACAATGCGTAGATGTGCAAATATACAAAAAAAATATTATAATAAAGAGTCCTTCAAGAAAAAAACAATGCCGAGGCACTTTTCAGTGCTTCGGCATTGAGACCGGATATTCTTACAGGCGATTGACGGCTTAGCGTCTTTTCTCCTTGATACGGGCTTTCTTACCAGTAAGGTTGCGCAGGTAGAAGATACGAGCACGGCGCACAGCACCACGCTTGTTGACGTCTATCTGCTCAATGAACGGAGATGCGAACGGGAAAATACGCTCCACACCCACGCCATTGGTGACCTTACGAACAGTAAAGGTCTCAGTAGCTCCGCTTCCGCTGCGCTGCAAAACAACGCCTTGGAAGTTCTGGATACGTTCCTTGTTTCCTTCTTTGATTTTGTAGTGAACCGTAATGGTGTCGCCAGCCTTGAATTCGGGGAACTCCTTGCGCTCCACCAAATCCTCTACATATTGCATTAATTCAGTTTTTCCCATGACTTTAAATGTTTAAAAGGTTTAACTACTCGATTTAAATGGTTTATTTCTTAACCATCTTTACGACAGCGGTGAACGCTTCCGGATTGTTCATAGCTAGGTCGGCCAGGACTTTGCGGTTGAGTTCGATGCCGTTCTTGTGAAGTTCGCCCATAAACACGGAATAGGAAATACCGTTGATGCGGCAGCCGGCGTTGATACGGTTGATCCACAGAGCGCGGAACTCACGTTTCTTGGCCTTACGGTCGCGGTATGCATAAGTCTGACCTTTTTCCCATTTGTTTTTGGCAACGGTCCATACGTTTTTACCTCTGCCCCAATAACCCTTGGTGCGGTTGAGGATTTTCTTTCTGCGTGCCCTTGAGGCAACTGCGTTTACTGATCTTGGCATAGTTTAATTTGTTTTTCGTTTAAGCGACGGCTTCACGCCGTTCTTTTGTGCTTTAAACAATGGTTAATAACTCCGTTTCTTAGTGAAGCAGCATACGTTTTACGCGTTTCTCGTCGTCACGGCTCACGAGAGCGGTGTGGTCGAGATTACGCTTCTGAGTCGTCTCCTTTTTGGTCAGGATGTGGCTGTGGTAAGCGTGCTTTCTCTTGATCTTGCCGGTGCCGGTGAACGCAAAGCGTTTTTTGGCAGCGGCCTTTGTTTTCATCTTAGGCATTACTTTACTGTTTTTTTAATAAGTTTGTATAACGTTTGTATATCCGGTTCAATTTTAATTCCGAATCAGCCTTTTTTAGGGGCTATGATCATAATCATCCGCTTGCCTTCCAATCGAGGCATCTGCTCGGGCTTGCCGAATTCAAACAGAGCTTCGGCGAATTTGAGCAACTGTTGTTCGCCCTGCTCCTTGTAGAGGATGCTGCGGCCTTTGAAAAAGACATCGACCCTCACTTTGTTGCCTTCTTTCAGAAACCCTTTGGCGTGGTTGAGTTTGAATTCGAAGTCGTGGTCGTCAATCTGCGGACTCAGGCGTATCTCCTTAACCACCACCTTGGTCGAATTGGCCTTGCGCTCTTTCTCTTTCTTCTTAAGTTCATAGAGATACTTCTGGTATTCTATAATCTTGCACACTGGAGGATTTGCCGTTGGCGAAATCATCACAAGATCCAGACCCTCGTCGTAGGCCAGTTTGATAGCGTCCTTGGTGTTGTAGATGGTAGGTTCCATGCCCTCCCCTACTACTCTCACCACAGGCGCAGTGATGCGCTCGTTGACTTGGTGTTCAGGTTCTTTTTTCACAGGACCACGTCCGCGGTTGCGGTTCTGGTCGCCCGGTTTGAATGGTGCTGCTATAACTTGGTTCTCCTATATTAAGTGAATAAATTAACTGCTAATTACAGACCGCTACATTACTTCCTTTATCTCCTTTTCGATCACGGCAGCGAACTCTTCGGGTTTCATCGCACCCATATCGCCAGCTCCCTGACGGCGCACGCTCACCGTACCCTCGTCGATCTCTTTCTCACCGAGGATGAGCATGAAGGGATACTTGGCCAGCTCTGCGTCGCGTATTTTGCGGCCTATCTTCTCGTCGCGCATATCTATCGTGCCGCGCAAATCCATCTGCTCGAGTTTGTTTTTCAACTCCATCGCCTGGTCAACATATTTTTCGCTGACGGGAAGTATGATGAACTGCTCTGGAGTGAGCCACAGCGGAAACTTTCCACCAGTATGCTCGATAAGCACGGCGCAGAAACGCTCCATCGAGCCAAAAGGTGCCCTGTGAATCATCACCGGACGATGTTTCTGTCCGTCGCTGCCTATATACTCCAACCCGAACCTCTCAGGCAGGTTGTAATCGACCTGTATGGTGCCCAACTGCCAACGACGACCGAGGGCGTCCTTCACCATGAAGTCAAGTTTCGGACCATAGAATGCGGCCTCGCCAAGTTCCACCTTAGCAGCCACACCTTTCTCTGCACAAGCCTCCTTGATGGCGGCTTCGGCTTTCTCCCAGTTCTCGTCGCTACCCACATATTTTGTGGTGTTGGCTGGGTCACGCAACGATATCTGTGCCTCCCATTGTTCGAAACTAAGCGCCTTGAATATGGTCTGGATTATCTCCATAACCTTGATGAACTCGTCTTTCACCTGGTCGGGGCGGCAGTAGATGTGGGCATCATCCTGCGTGAACGAACGCACACGGGTCAAACCGTGCAGCTCACCACTCTGCTCGTAGCGATACACAGTACCGAATTCGGCCAGTCGCAACGGCAGGTCCTTATACGAGCGCGGCTCGTTCTTATATATCATACAGTGATGAGGGCAGTTCATGGGTTTCAGCAGATAGACCTCGCCTTCCTCAGGGGTGGTTATCGGACGGAAACTGTCTTCGCCATAATGCTCCCAGTGGCCGGAGGTCTCATATAGGGTTTTGGCACCGATATGAGGAGTTATGACCTGCTGGTAGCCGTATTTCTTCTGTATCTTAGTCAAATACTCCTGAAGACGCAGGCGCAGTTCGGTACCCTTGGGCAGCCAGATTGGCAGTCCCTTTCCCACCGTCTCGCTGAACATATACAAGCCCAGATCCTTGCCAATCTTGCGATGGTCGCGTTTCTTGGCCTCTTCGAGCATCACAAGGTATTCGTCCAACTCCTTCTTTTTCGGGAACGAGATGGCATAGACACGAGTCAACTGTGGGCGATGCTCGTCGCCACGCCAGTAAGCGCCAGCCAGGTTTATGAGCTTAACAGCCTTGATAGGACTGAAATCGACCAGGTGCGGTCCGCGACACAAGTCTGTGAAATTGCCGCTATCGTAGAATGATATGGTGCCGTCCTGAAGGTCATTGATAAGTTCCACCTTATACACCTCACCCCTGTCGCCAAAGGTCTTAAGGGCTTCAGCTTTCGACACATCGCGACGCGTGATAGGAGTCTTGGCCTGCACCAGTTCCATCATTTTCTTCTCGATCTTAGGGAAGTCGTCGCTCGAAACGCTGTACTTGCCAAAGTCGATATCATAATAGAAACCGTTTTCAATTGAAGGGCCGATACCGAATTTGATGCCAGGATAGAGCTCCTGCAGAGCCGAAGCCAGCAAGTGTGCCGAAGTGTGCCAGAACGTGGACTTGCCCTCTTCGTCGTTCCATGTCAGAAGCTGCACCTGCGAGTCTTCGTTTATCGGACGGTAAAGTTCCATCACTTTTCCGTTTACTTTGGCTGCCAAAACGTTGCGTGCCAAACCTTCGCTGATGCTTTTTGCTATATCCAAAGAGGTCACGCCAGCTTCGTACTGACGCACCGAACCATCTGGAAGTGTGATATTTATCATATATATATCAGTTCAATTTATTATCACTTAGAACGTGCAAAGATACAAAACTCATTGAAAATGACAAAATTTTGCCATTTTTATTTGAAATATCTACAGTGATGTGCTTATGAATTGAAAACAATCAAGGCCGAGGCACCGGAGCGAATCATCTCTATATCACCACTGTCAGTCCGTCGTAGGCCAGGGTGACCTGTTCAGGGAGCGTGTGGATTACCTCATCGTACAATCCGAGTTCATGGCTTGCGTGGGTCAGATAGGCATGTTCCGGCTGCACCTGTGCAATGACTTCCAGAGCCTCAGGCAAGCTGTAGTGAGACCAATGGTGCTCTACACGCAGTGCATTGAGAACCATCACCTTCACCCCTTTTAATTTTTCCATCTCCTCGGGAGCGATATAGTTTGCATCTGTGATGTAGGCGACATTGCCGATGCGGTATCCAAGTATGGGCAGGTCTTTGTGCATTGCAGCAATAGGAAGCACCTCTACCCCAGCCGCGACAAACGGGTTGTCTGACGAAACCGTATGCAGCGTAGCCTCGGGCAGCCCCGGATACTCATGTTTGCTGAATATGTAGCCATAGTCACGCCGCAAAGCGTTAAGGGCCACATCATTGCCGAACAGATCGAGAGGTTGCCGCTGCACGTAGTTGTAGGCTCTTATGTCGTCCAGTCCCGCCACATGGTCGCGGTGGGCATGGGTTATAAGCACAGCGTCGATGTGCAAGACCTGCTTTCGCAGCATCTGCTGTCGGAAATCGGGGCCAATGTCAATCAATATGTTCGTTCCTTGGTCAGTCTCAACCAATGCGGAGGTTCGCAGACGTTTGTCACGATAATCGGACGAGCGGCAAACCTTACAGGGGCACGCTATGACAGGCACCCCTTGCGAAGTGCCTGTGCCAAGGAAAGTGAGTATCATCGTTTATATGGTCCGAGCCCGGACAGGGCGTTATTACTGTTGTGTGAGTTTGAAGCCCACGCCGTGGACGTTAATAATCTGAAGAGACGGATCGGCACTCAAATATTTGCGCAATTTAGTGATATACACATCCATGCTTCGAGCGGCGAAGACGCTGTCGGTCTTCCATATCTTCTGCAGAGTCGTGGTGCGGTCAACAATCTGGTTGAAGTTCAGTGCGAACAGGCGAAGCAGCTCGCACTCTTTTGACGTCAAGTGGCGCTCGTCGCCGTCGATGGTGAGAGTTTGACGAGAGTGGTCGAACACAAACTTGCCTATGTTAAAGATGTTGTTTTCCGGCTTGTTCTCATCGAAGGAACGACGTATGGTGGCGTTGATTCGGGCCAACAATTCGTTCATGCTGAACGGCTTGGTGATATAGTCATCGGCACCTATCTCAAACCCTTTGAGTTTGTCGGCCTCGAGGCTTTTAGCCGTAAGGAATATGATAGGAACACGCTTGTCGAGACGGCGGACTTCCTTGGCAACGGCGAAGCCGTCCTTGACGGGCATCATGACGTCGAAGACGCATACGTCGATATCAGAATTGCGGAATGTATCGATGGCGGCTTGACCGTCGGTGACAAGACTTACGGTGAAGCCTTTTTGAGAGAGGTAGGCTTTCAAAATGGAGCCCAGGTTGGGGTCGTCTTCTGCGACAAGTAATTTAATTCCTAAATTCATGGGTATAGGGTTTGAAAGGTTCGCTTCGCTTGAAAGGAAAAAAGTTAAAGAGATTAATAGTTTAAAAGTTAAAGAGTTGAAAAGGTTAAAAAGGGTCGCTTCGCTTGAAGGGTTGAAAGGTTGAAAAGGTAATGGGTCTTATAGGTCTAATGGGGCTTATAGGCCTTATACTGGCTACTGGATGCCTCCCTACTCTTCTTCTATGGTTATGGTTTCGATTAGGTCGCCGGGGCGGATGGCGTCGATGACTTCGAGGCCTTCGACCACTTTGCCGAAGCAGGTGTGGACGCCGTCGAGATGCTGGGTGTTCTGACGGTTGTGGCAAATAAAGAACTGTGAACCGCCAGTATCCTTGCCAGCATGAGCCATTGAGAGAACGCCGCGGTCGTGGTACTGCCGTTCAGCAGAAGTCTCGCACTTTATTGTCCAACCAGGGCCACCGGTACCGACACGCGGGTCGCCGAGATTGCGGCTGTAGGGGCAACCGCCTTGAATAACAAAATCAGGAATGACACGATGGAATCGCAGTCCATCGTAAAATCCCGACTTGGCCAGTTTTACAAAATTGGCAACCGTATTGGGAGTCTCTTTCTCGTAGAGCTCGATTTTCATCGTGCCTTTTGGGGTTTTGATTATGGCGAAGGTCATGATTGTTGATAGGTTGATATGTTGATAAGTCTAATAGGTCTTATAGGTTTTTGCTGACTGCTTAATACTTATATTAACTCGGATTTTAACATTTTATTTTACTGTTCCTAAGAATTCATTTTACTGGTTTTAACAATCTATTCCAACGGATAGAGCCAGTGTCTTTATTTCTTGAGAACATGATGAGCGATGCCTTGCCAACTATATGATTCTCTGGAACGAACCCCCAGAAGCGAGAGTCGGCGGAATTGTGGCGGTTATCGCCCATCATCCAATAGTAGTCCATAGAAAAGGTGTAGCTGTCCCGACATGTGCCGTCGATGAAAATACTGCCATTGCGCACTTCGAGCTCATGACCTTCGAACACATCTATAATCCTGCGGTACAAGGGCAGCGTTTCCATAGTGAGGGGGACCGTCATTCCTTTTTTAGGTATTAAAACAGGACCGAAGTCGTCGATAGTCCAGTTATAGCCATAGGCATGAGGGAAGAGCATCTGGGAACTGTCGTTGATGGGGAGCATCAAACGCTCGACAGACTCAATCTCGTCTCTGCTCCTCAGGTCTTCAACCATAGGTTTAGAGAGGGGCAGGGGGAGGAATGGAGAGCCTTCGTACAGAGCGTTCTGATAGTCCTCATCGCTCACCCCCACATCACGCAGAAGCTTATGCGGATCGGTCTTGGCGGACTTGAAATTCACGACATAAGTCACCTGAGCCTGCTCGGGCATCTCTATCTCATTGCCGTCGATATAGACCTTCTGGTCTTTGATTTCGAGCGTTTCGCCAGGGAGACCTATGCAGCGCTTGATGAAGTTCTCGCGTTTATCGACAGGCCGCACTCTAATGTGGTTCTCAACCATGCGCCCACCGACGGGGAGGTATTTGGCGTTGTCTATGGCCTCGTAGCCCTCTTCCCTTACCAAGTCGTGATAAGACTTATTGCTCTGCCACGCCGTAGCCACTGTGTCGCCGTCGGGATAGTTGAAAACCACAGCGTCAAAACGTTTCACATCGCACAGGCCGCGGTAGCGATGATATGGAAGTTCTATCCATTTCAGATACGACTCAACCTGTCCGTTGGTGAAAGGCATGACGTTGTGTACCAGAGGGAACGAGAGAGGAGTCATGGCGACGCGGGCTCCATAGGCGATTTTGCTCACCAGAAGGTAGTCGCCCACCAGAAGACTTTTCTCCATCGAACTCGACGGTATTTTGTAAAACTCCATGATGTTGCCTCTGATGATGACAGCAGCAACCAACGCAAAGACGATGGCGTCCATCCAGTCACGCAACTTGCCGACCTTATGTTTTGGCAAATCGGCAGGATTGGTGTATTCAAACTTGGGAGACAGGCCCAGTATAGGCAAATAGACCCATGGAAAAATCACGGCAAAAGTCTGCTCCCAAAAGCCATAACGTTTGAACACCTTGGCGGTTTCCACCACCATCAAGAGGAATGTGAACACGTTGATAGCCGGTATGAGAAAATAGATATACCACGGCCACTTCTTCCCACATATCTTAATCCACACGACGATATTGTAAACAGGAATCAGAGCCATCCACGGCTTCACCCCTGGAGCCCCCGCCATTTGAGCCTTCTTGAACACAAACCAAAGACCGACGATGCAGCCGACGAAATAAACGATAAGCAGTAAGTCGTATATCATGCACTATATTTTTTGTTAAAACGCAGATTTTTCCCTTTTATTGTGCCCCCATAATTTGTCGAACATCATGTCATTATTCCACGTACACCAAAGCCGACACAATCCTTATTCGATTCCTACGCAAGCTGACACTTGCCGCATACCTGGACCAGACGTCTCATAACAACCTCCCAAACAAGAAAACAGCAACACGAACAAACCCAAGAAAGATGTAACGGACCGTGGCGAAACGATTCAATGCCTACAACCTATAGCCTTATCGACATACCCCACCAAGAGCTTTTTCTCCGACTCCCATGTAAGTTCAGCTTTAGCCCTCGCAAAGCGAGCACTCCTCTCCTCCCCTGCCATCGATTGCCATTGAGCCAGCGTCGCCCTCACCACCGACGCCAACCCTTGTGGGTTTGCCACAGTGTCCTCTGCCACAAGTGTTCCAAGTCCATATTCTTCGACCACCCTTCTTATTTCGGGGAAGTCGCTAGCCAGCACTGGTATGCCAGCCACAGCATAGTCGCTTATGCGGTTGGGCAACGAGAGGTAGTAGTTCAATCCCATGTTTTGCATTATGCAGAAACCAAGCGCCGCCTGCGAAGTCAAGCGTCTCAGATCATCCGGCATCATCCTGCCAGTGAACGATATGCGTCCAGCATAGCTCTTGCCACCAGCATAACGCTGCATTTCATCCTTAATGTCACCTGAGCCAACTACCACAAGCCGGCAGTCGGGCAGATACTCCATCGCATCGATCAACTCCTTGACACAGCGCCCCTTGTTGACAGCGCCTTGATACAGTAAAACTTTTGAATCATGAAAGTCGAATTCAGGAGAGGTCGGATGTGCAGACACTTCGGAGTCGAGGATTGACGACAGGTTTCGCACCACGCCGAAACTCACCCCATAACGACGTTCATACTCATAGGCCACACCCTGGTTAACCGTTATGCGGACCGCAGCCTTGGGTATGAAGCTGCGTTCGACACATTGCCACACTTTTCGAACCATCGGTTTGTCAACCAATTCCGGCACATCGGGGAAGAGTTCGTGCCCATCGAACACAAAAGGTTTACGACGCAGGCGGGCGGCAAAGGCAACGGCCAGAAGTGTATCTGTGTCGTTGGCGTAAAAAAGGTCGGCATTTGAGAAAAGAAGCTTCAAGAAAAGCCTGACATTTAATTCGGCATAGAACGAAGCGCCACGTTTGAAAAGCAGGCGCATCTTGCGAGTCTTGTATTTTTTTTTCAGTGGAGTATTGTCGGGCCATGCCCTTCCGACAAGCGTCACATCGTAGCCAGCCTCGAAAAGTGTGTCACAGGATCGCTGTACACGCTGGTCGGTGAGCAAGTCGTTGCTCACCACCATCGTAATTCTGCGCTTCTGCGATGTATTTCCTGCATTGTTCACAACATTATAGAACGTAAAAATAATAAAAATCGTACTTTTGCAAAGAAATTAGTGAACTATGGTCTGTGACCTGTATTAATTATCATTTACCTTGGACACAACATTCTTTGCCGATATCATCCTGCCGCTTCATCTGCGCACCACTTTCACCTACCGCATACCCAACGAATATGACGGCAAGATTGAGGCAGGCCAGCGTGTTGTGGTGCAGTTCGGAGCCAAGAAACTCTACTCCGGATTGGTCAGGAGGGTACACAGCGAGGTGCCAAACTATCAGGTGAAGTACATCCTTTCGATTGTCGATACCGAACCCATCGTTGGAGAAGAGCAGTTCCAGCTTTGGGAATGGATGTCACGATACTACATGTGCTACATAGGAGACGTGATGGCAGTGGCGCTGCCTTCGATATTGAGGCTTGCCAGCGAGTCGATGGTGACGATACATCCAGACTTTGACGGCGAGCTGTCGAGCCTTACCGACAAAGAGCTGCGCATCGTACAACTGCTATCAGAACAGCCGGTGATGAAGGTCAACGACATCAGTGTCGCCATCTCGATGCAGAAGATAATGCCCGTCATCAACGGCATGATAGAGCGAGGAATACTGATAATGGACGAGGACCTGCAACAGCGGTTCAAACCGGCGAAAGCCACATACCTGTCGCTTGCGCCGAAATATCAGGACGAGAGCGAGGCGAAGCAACTGTTTGACGAACTGGAGAAGAAAAAAAACAGTGCCAAGCAGTTAGGCTTGATGCTGCGTTTCATGCAGCTTTCAGGCTTCGGCAAACGTGCCATAGCAAAAAAAGAGCTGGCCTCGCAGCAAGACTTCTCGGCTTCGTCGCTGGCCACACTCATAAAGAACGGCGTGATAGTGGCCGAGGAACGGACGGCAAGCCGACTGAAACACTACGACAAGATAACCTCGCCCGACACCATAGAGCTGAACGAAGAGCAGCAAGCCGCCTACGACTCAATACTGTCGCACGAGGGAGTGACACTGCTGCACGGCGTGACCTCGAGCGGGAAGACCGAGGTATATATAAAACTGATACAAGAAACCATCAATCGCGGCAGACAGGCATTGTTTCTGCTGCCCGAGATAGCGCTGACGGCACAGATAATAAACCGTCTGCGGAAATATTTTGGCAACAGCGTGGGCGTTTACCACTCAAGGTTCAGTCCCAGCCAGCGCGCCGAGGTGTGGAGCCGCACATTCAGCGAAGAGCCCGACAAGCGATTCAACGTGCTGCTCGGAGCCCGCAGTGCCATATTCCTGCCGTTCCGAGATCTCGGACTCGTGATTGTTGACGAGGAGCATGACAGCTCTTACAAGCAATACGAGCCAGCACCCCGCTACAACTGCCGTGACAGCGCAGTATATCTTGCCAACCTGTGGAAGGCGCGCACGGTGTTGGGAAGTGCAACGCCCAGCATCGAGTCGTACTATAACACACAATGCGGCAAATATGCGCTGGTCGAGATGAAACACCGCTATGGAGGATTGAAACTGCCAGAGGTGCTCTGCGTTGACATGAAAGACGCAAGCCGCAAGAAAGAGGTGACAGGGTATTTCTCGAACTTTTTGTCAGAGCATATCCGTCAGGCACTGGATAACAAAGAGCAGGTAATTCTTTTCCAAAACCGGCGAGGATACTCACTACGCATAGAGTGCGAAGAATGTCACTGGACACCGCAATGCCAGCACTGCGACGTATCGCTGGTTTATCACAGGAGCACTAACTCGTTGAGATGCCACTACTGCGGCTATTCGATACCCATGCCAACGCAATGCCCTGTGTGCGGAAAAAGCAACCTGAAGACCAAAGGTTTCGGCACCGAGCGCATTGAAGACGAGATTGCACAACTGTTTCCGTCGGCACGGGTGGCACGCATGGACATGGACACAACGATGACCAAAAACAGGCATCTGGAAATAATAAGCGACTTTGAAGACCGCAAGACCGACATACTGGTAGGCACGCAGATGGTGACCAAGGGCCTCGATTTCGACAACGTGAGCGTGGTGGGCATACTATCAGCCGACAACTTGATAAACTTCCCTGACTTTCGTTCGTTTGAGCGCAGTTTCCAACAGATGATGCAGGTGGCGGGGCGAGCTGGACGCCATGGCCAGCAGGGCAAAGTCATAATACAGACCTACAACCCTTGGCATCAGGCGGTGCGCGATGTGATAGACAACAACTACGCCGAGATGTACAGGACACAGATAATAGAGCGCCGCGTGTTTCGGTATCCGCCGTTCAACAAGCTTATTGAGATAATACTCCGCAGCCGTGAAGAAGACCTCCTCAACACCGCAGCCGCACAATATGCAGCACTGCTGCGCGAGAAACTGAGCACTCGAGTGTTGGGGCCGGAGTATCCAAGCGTGAGCCGCATACGCGGCTATTACCTGAAACGTGTCATAGTGCGAGTAGAGGCGAACGACAGACTATCGCAGGTCAAACAGATCATACTGGACACCACAGACGCGCTGCTGGCAGAAAAAGACTTCAAGCAACTGAAGATACACTTCGACCCAGACCCGCAGTAAAAGAAAAACGCTCCAATGATGAGGGCTAACATGCACTACTTTCACTGGAGCGTTTATATTATCTACCTTTTCTTTTTTTCGGTGTTTCTTTCTTATCGTCTGCCGCGATAGCGTGCTTTCTCATGGATGGGGATGTAGTAGCCGAAGGAGAGCATGTAGGTCATGTTGTTGCCTCCGGGGACAGTCACATCCATCTTTTCGTCGCCGGTGACCTGCTGTTCTATTATATGCAGGGCGTCATCCTCGGGGGCAATAGGAACGAAGCCGAAGTCGAAGATGAAGTCGAGCATGAACTGACGGTAGTGGTAGCCAATGGCGACGATGGCGTCGGCATCGAAACGGCGGACATGCTTGAATGCCTTGCGGGCGGCATAGTCCTCATCAGTGTAGTTGTCGTAGTTGGCGTTGGCATGAGGGTTGTAGGGCGAAATCTGACGGTTGCGGTATTCGCCAAACAGGCCGGCACTGAAAGCCGGACCGAACATGAAGTTGATGTAATGGCCGGCACGCTTGACAGGTATTTCGTATTTGAATCCCAAAAGGATGGGAATCTGGGCATAGTAGGTATGATAGTACGACTCGCGGATGGTGAGGTTGTTGTCCTCATTGATTAGCTCCTGTAGATTGCCTCCACTGCGACGGAAGTTGACACCGAACTGGAGGTAGAGGTTGGTGTTCCATGCAATTTTGGCGTTCTCAAAGCCGTAATCGACAAATATTCCTGCGGCACCGCCAAATACCGGCGATACGGAGGAGATGTCGTCAAATATATGAGATGCACCGGCTCCAACCCTGAATCCGTAGCGTGCCCACTGAGCCTGGGCAGAAAGGCCGACGAAAAGGAGCAGTGTCGCTGTTAGTATTATTCGCTTCATCAAAAAATTCAGTTTCAAGTGTGTATAGTCCGCTTGTAATGAACCGCAAAGTTACAAATTAAAACGCAATGTGAGTACTTTTTCGCAAACTATTTTTTACAACTGCGTGAAAACGCACTATAAAACAATTATTTAGAGATTGCGTAAAATGTAATCCGTCATCAGTTGATAGAGGTTCAAGCGAGTGTTTCCGCCATAGATGGAGTGGTTTTTGTTGGGATAGAGACGGAATTCGAACTGCTTGCCCGCCTTCTCCAAAGCCGATATCATATCCATAGAATTCTGTACATGGACATTGTCGTCGCCAGTGCCGTGAATGAGGAGATAGTTGCCCTTGAGCCGGTCGGCGAAGTTGAGGGGCGAGTTGTCGTCGTAGCCCTTGGCGTTGTCTTTAGGCAGAGCGAGGAAGCGCTCGGTGTATATATTGTCGTAGTATCGCCAGGTGATGACGGGGGCGACGGCGATGGCGGTCTTGAACACATCGTTGCCTTTGAGGATGGCGAGGGAGGAGAGGTAGCCGCCAAAGCTCCAACCCCAGATGCCGATGCGGTCTTTGTCCACCCAGCTCTGCTTGCCCAGCCAGCGGGCAGCCTCGATGGCATCTTCACATTCCATGTGACCCAGATCGCGGTAGGTCTGTTTCTTGAACTCCGCGCCGCGACCACCAGTACCGCGGCCGTCGAAGCAGAATACAACGTAGCCCTTGCTGGCGAGCATGTGGTACCAGTAGTAGTCGGAGTAGCCGTAGGAGTTGGAAACCTGCTGGTTGCCGGGACCGCCATAGACATAGATGAGGACGGGGTAGCGCTTGCTATGGTTGTGGTCGAAGCCTTGAGGGGTAATCATGTAGCAGTTGAGCTCGGTGCCGTTGGAGGTGGTGAAGGATGAGAAAGACTTGTTGAGCGCACCGTAGTCTTTCATCTTTTGCTGCAGAGAGGCGTTGTCCTCGAGGGTCTTGATAAGCTTACCCTTGGCGTTGTGAAGGGTATAGACAGGTGCGTGAAGGGCATCGCTCCATATTTGTATGTAGTATTTGCAGCCGTTGCTGAACGATGCATTGTAGGTGCCGTTGGCCGCGGCAGAGAGGCGACGCTTGCCCTTGCCATCGAAACCGATGAGGAAGAGGCTCTTGTTGATGGCGCCGTCCTCGCGGCTGGTGTAGTAGAGGCGACGGTTCTTGACGTCGATGCCAGGCACGTCACAGACCTCCCAGTCGCCGGAGGTGACCTGTTTGACCAGCTTGCCATCCATATCGTAGAGATAGATGTGCCGGTAGCCGTCGCGTTCGCTGGTGATGAGCATCTGCGTCGGAGCGTTCTTGCCATTGCCCAAGGAGAAGAACTGCCAAGTGTCGGGTACATCGACATAGGCATTGTCCTGTTCCTCGTAAATGAGGTTGTCCGGCTCACAGCCGTCTTGGTCGGTGTCGAAGGTGAGAATCTGCATGTGGTTCTGGAGGCGGTTCATGCGCATGACGGCCAGGGTGCCCTTGTCGGCCCACTGGAAGCGCGGGATGTATTCCCACTCGGAGGCGGCGGAGGCCACAGCGTTCTCTTTGCCACCGAGTTGAGCGTACTGGGTTTTTCCGCTCTCGAGTTTGTAAATGCGGAGGCTCACAATGCTGTTGGCCTCGCCCGCCTTGGGGTATTTGTAGCGATAGTCGTCGGGGTAGAGTGCGCCCCAGAGCTGCATGTTGTACTCACGCACGTGGCTTTCGTCGAAGCGGAGGTAGGCGATCTTCTTGGAGTCGGGGCTCCAGGCGAAACCTTTGGTGATGGCGAATTCCTCCTCATAGACCCAGTCGGTGGTACCGTTGATGATGTGGTTCGCGCTGCCGTCGGAGGTGACGGCATGCTCCTCGAGAGAAGCGAGGTCCATCCAGAAGAGGTTGTTGTCGCGGACGTAGGCGACCTTGGTGCCGTCGGGCGAGAAGGTGGTGAGACGTTGCTTGCCACCGTTGGTGATGCAGCGAGCGGAGCCCTTTTCGCGATCATATACATAGTAGGTGGAGACACCGCTGTGGCGGTAGATAGGTTCGAACTCGGATTCGAGAAGGATGAGACGCTCGTCGGCGGAGAACTCGTAACCCTCGACGGGGGGCATGTCGGCGAGGGAAGAGAATTCGAGGATGGTGGATTCCTTCTCACCGGAGGCGTAACTATAGCAGTCGATGCCAGAGCGAGAGAGGACTGTGTAGTGCTCGCCGTCGTTCATGGAGCGGATATTGTGAATGCCGTTGACACGGAAGGTGCCATACTGCCAGATGTCCTCGAGGGTTATTTCCTTTGCCTGGGCAAAAAGGGAGGACGCGACGGTCGTCAAAATAGCGAACAGGATTGCTTTTTTCATATCAAGGTGTTGTTTAATCTAATCAAAAACCCCAACCGACAATGTCAGTTGGGGTCAGCGGAGAGAAAGGGATTCGAACCCTTGGACCCCAAAAAGAGGTCAACGGTTTTCGAGACCGCCCCGTTCGACCACTCCGGCATCTCTCCGTGTATTTCATCACTTTAGGGGATTGTATCTAGTGTTCCCCTGTCTCGAAAACGGATGCAAAGATAGACATTTTTTTCGATATGTCTCAAAAAGTTGAAAAAAAAAAGATGTTGAGAGATTCAACTTGAAAGCGCAACATTATATAAAAGGAAAAGAGGAAATTGAACCTGCAACATTTCTTTGAAAACGCAAAAACTTGACATTGTGCATATTTACTTTTTTTCGCCATCACAAAAAAAGGCAAAAAACAGATTTATATTCACCTACAAATCAACAGTATAACACTTATTGGTTTTGGTCCCCTTTTGGTCCCCTTCTGGTGTTCCTTTGGTGTGGCATTGTGTTGGGCCAACGGAACGCCAACAACGGGCCAACCTTGATAGCAACCATGGAGCGGCATAGAGGAGTTGAGGGTGCGGGGAGTGCAAAAACGGAGCGGACACAATAAAAGGGAGCGGGCAGCGTTAACAATAATTAGTTGTATGGATTTGGCGATGAAACGTATCTTATTGACATTCATAGCGAGTTTGATTGTAGCCACAGCGGCGGGGCAGAGGTTTGACGGTGCCATATTCGTGGGCATGAACCTCAGCCAGATAGACGGGGACAATTCGGGTCACTACACGCACTTCGGCATGCACGGGGCGGTGCAGACGTCGTTTGCGCTGGGGAAAGACATAGCGTCGCCTTGGAGGATGATTGTGGAGCTCGGTGTGACGGAGAAGGGGGCGAACAAGGCATCGACCAACATCAAGACCAACCTGCTGTATGTGGAGATGCCTGTGATGGCGAGCTACAGCTTCCTGGATGGAAAACTGAGGCTGGCGGCAGGCGTGGCGCCTGCAATACTGGCGAAAGCAAGGGTGAAGGACTCAAAGATGGATGACCCCGAAGCTGCAAAGGCATACCGGAGGATGGACTGGCTGCCGCTGTGTGCAGAGGTGTCGTATTTCTTCGGTGGGCACTGGGGGGTGAACTTCAGGTTCAACGCCTCGATGGTGTCGATAATGGACAACCCGTCGAAAGGAACCTACAGGATATTCCGGGCAAACAAGGGAGCATTTAACAACTACATAAGTTTCAACGTAGGTTTCAGGTTTTAGTTTTAAGCTGTAAGTTTCAAGTTTCCAGTTATTAGTTTTAAGTTATGCAGATACAGGTGGTTATTGATTATTTGGATTCAATATATCCGTTGCGGCTGCAAGAGGAGTATGACAACGCTGGCCACAAGGTGGGCGACGCCGAGAGAGAGTTGACGGGAGTGCTGGTGGCGCTGGACGTGACGAGCGAGGTTATAGAGGAGGCCATCGCGGGGGGATACAACCTGATAGTGAGCCACCACCCTATGATATTCGGAGGACTGAAAAGCCTAGTGCCGAGAACTGAACAGACACGCATGCTTGAACGGCTGATAAAGAACGACATCTGTGTTTATTCTGCACATACGAACCTGGACAACCTGAAAGGCGGCGTGAGCTATATACTGGCTGAGAAGCTGGGGTTGTGCAACGTGAGGACGCTTCGCCCTATGGACGACGAGGGGATGGGAGGCGGCGCTGTGGGCGAGCTGGCGGAGGAGATGGATGTGGATGAGTTTCTGAAGATGGTGAAAGAGCGCCTGGGGCTGACGGCTGTGCGGTGCTCGGTGAAGATGAGCGGCAAAGTGAGGCGAGTGGCGCTGTGCGGAGGCTCTGGGGCGTTCATGATAGACGACGCGGCAGAGGTCGGGGCTGACATATACCTGACGGCAGACGTGAAATACCACGACTATCAGAAGGCCGTGGGGCTAGTGTGGGTGGCCGACATAGGGCACTACGAGAGTGAACAATTCGCACAAGAGTTGATTTACAATGATATTATGAAAAAATTTAATACCTTTGCGTGCCGAATTACGAGTGCAAGAACAAGTTATACCGAGTATAAATAATTGCATTACAACAATATATAGCTTTTTAATAAATACGGAACAATATATAAACTTTTAATATAACAACACACAATGGCAAAAAAAGTTTCGACAAGCAAGTCGGCAGTAAAGGAAAACACACCTGCAACAGAGGTGATAAGGCTTGACATCGACGAGAAGGTGGAACAGAGGCTGATAGCTCTGTACACCCTTCAGTCAGTTGACTCGAAGATTGACAAGATAAAGATTATTCGTGGCGAGCTGCCGCAGGCCATAGAGGACCTCGAGGACGAGATTGCCGGTCTGGAAACCCGCATAGCCAACCTGAACACCAACATAAAGGAAACGGAGAATGCAATAGCGACCAGAAAGAACGAGATAGCCGAGCACGAAGCCATCCTGAAAGACAACGAGAAGAAGATGGACAACGTGCGCAACAACCGCGAATACGAGTCGCTGAACAAAGAGGTGGAGTTCCAGAACCTTGAGATACAGCTGTGCGAGCGCCGCAACAAGGAATCCAACGCCAAGATAGCGGAACTGAAACAGCACATCGAGGCCGCCAAGCACCTGCTTGATGGCCGCAACGCCGACCTGCAGACCAAGAAGGACGAGTTGGGCGACATCATCAAAGAGACCGAGAAGGACGAAGAGCGCCTGATGAAGAAGTCGAAAGAGCAGGAGCAGTATATCGAAGAGCATTATCTGACGGCCTACAAGCGGATACGCAAGGCGGCACACAACGGATTGGCGGTGGTGCCTATCGACAGAGACGCCTGCGGCGGATGTTTCAGCAAGATACCGCCACAGCGCCAGACCGAAATCAAGATGCACAAGAAGGTGATAGTGTGCGAATACTGCGGACGCATACTGGTGGACGACGACATAGCCAAGAGAGTGGAGGCCGCGCTGGAAAAATAAACAGGCCAGCAGCCAATATCTGGTCACAGGTCACTCAACATATCAACATTCAACCCTTTCAAGAATGATTCACTATATTTCAACAGAAGGACTTACCCTCAAGAAAATTGAGGAAATCATAAACAACAAGATGGACCTCGCCCTCGGAGAGGATGCGATAGCCCGAATCAACAAGTGCCGCGATTACCTTAACGCCAAGATGGAGACACAGAAGGAGCCCATCTATGGTGTGACGACGGGATTCGGCTCGCTGTGCAACATAAGCATAAGCAAAGAGGAATTGAGCCAGCTGCAGAAAAACCTGGTGATGAGCCACGCCTGCGGAGTGGGCGACGAAGTGCCGAGAGAGATAGTGAAACTGATGCTGCTGCTGAAAGTGCAGAACTTCAGTTTCGGATACAGCGGAGTGCAGTTGGAGACGGCACAGCGACTGGTTGACTGCTACAACAGCGACATACTGCCGGTGGTTTATCAGCAGGGGTCGCTTGGAGCCAGCGGAGACCTCTGCCCCTTGGCCAACCTGATGTTACCCAGCGTGCTTGGCATGGGCGAAGTGTACTACAAAGGAGTGAAGACCGATGTTTCGAACGTGTATATAGAGAAAGGCTGGAAGCCCATCACGCTGCAAAGCAAGGAAGGCCTGGCGTTGCTCAACGGTACACAGTTTATGAGTGCCTATGCAATATGGAACCTGCTGAAGGCACAGCGTCTCAGCAAGCAGGCAGACATGATATTGGCATTGAGCCTCGACGCTTTCGACGGACGTATAGAGCCGTTCTACGAGTCGCTACACAAGGTGCGTCCACACAAGGGTCAGTTGGATACAGCCGCTGCAGTGCGCAAATACACCGAAGGCAGCGAGATAATAAGCAGGCACAAAGAGCATGTGCAAGATCCATACAGCTTCCGCTGCGCCCCTCAGGTGCATGGAGCAGCAAAAGACACGATACGCTATGTGGCAAGTGTGGTTGAGACGGAGATAAACTCGACGACAGACAACCCCATAGTGCTGCCCGACGAGGATATGGTGATAAGCGGAGGACATTTCCACGGCGAGCCGTTGGCGATGGTGTTGGATTTTTTGGCCATAGCCGTTGCCGAGTTGGGAAGCATCAGCGAACGCCGTTGCTACCAGCTCATAGACGCCAAACGCGGCCTGCCGAGTTTCCTCGTGGCGAAGCCCGGTTTGAACAGCGGATTCATGATTCCGCAGTATGCCGCAGCCGCCATTGTGAGCCAGACAAAGCAGTACTGCACACCCGCCAGCGTTGACAGCATACCGTCGAGCCAGAACCAGGAAGACCTCGTGTCGATGGGAGCCAACGCAGCAACCAAATGCTACAAGGTGATGGAGAACGTGGAGAGAGTGCTGGCCATAGAGCTGTTCAACGCAGCACAGGCACTTGACTTCCGTCATCAGGAAGGGTTGAAGAGCAGCCCATTCATAGAGAACATGGTGTCGGAATTGAGAAAGACCGTACCGTTTGTGGAAATCGACGAGATAATGTACAAGCACATCCACAGCAGTGTACGATTCCTGCAGGCAATGGAGGTGAAATAACACCAAGGGTAATCCACACAGAAAAGAAAAAGCCGCATTCCATCGGGATGCGGCTTTTATTTTAATGCAGTTCTGTTATTCAGACTGTTCTATGATTTTCATGAGATATTGCCCATACTGGTTCTTGAGCATAGGTTTGGCAATCTCGACTATCTGCTCTTTGGAAACCCAGCCGTTGCGGTAGGCGATGTCCTCGAGGCAGGCAATCTTGAGACCTTGACGTTTCTCAATGACCTCGACAAAAGTGCTGGCTTCACTGAGAGAGTCGTGGGTGCCTGTGTCGAGCCACGCAAAGCCGCGACCGAGAGTCTGCACTTTGAGCTGCCCTGCGGCAAGGAACTCCTGATTGACGGAAGTAATCTCCAGTTCGCCACGCGCCGAAGGTTTGATTTGCTTGGCCACATCCACCACACGGTTGGGGTAGAAATAGAGCCCCACGACGGCGTAGTTGCTTTTGGGATTGGCTGGCTTTTCCTCGATACTTAGACAGTTGCCGTGCTTGTCAAACTCGGCCACACCGTAACGTTCCGGATCGCTGACCCAATAGCCGAAGACGGTGGCCTTGTCGTTCTGCTCGGCATCCTCCACTGCCTTGCGCAACATGCCAGTGAAGCCACTGCCATAGAATATATTATCGCCGAGAACAAGACAGGCGGCGTCATTGCCTATAAATTTCTCACCGATGATGAACGCCTGCGCCAATCCATCAGGACTAGGCTGCTCGGCATACTCGAAACGGACCCCATAGTCAGAGCCATCACCCAAAAGACGACGGAAAGCTGGGAGATCAGTGGGAGTGGAGATTATCAGTATATCACGTATGCCAGCCAACATAAGTGCTGAGATGGGATAATAGACCATCGGCTTGTCGTAGATGGGAAGCAGCTGCTTGCTGATGCCCTTTGTGATTGGATATAGACGTGTGCCGGACCCTCCGGCGAGAACGATGCCTTTCATGATTATTTGAATACTTGATTACTTTTGAGTTTATTCGATTCTGACCCTCGGGTCAATAAATCCGTATAGTATGTCAGTTATTATATTGATGACAACCAAAAGGAGGCAAACAAAAAGGATACATCCCATGACGACAGGAAAGTCATATTTCTCGAGGCCATCCACAATGACGATACCCATTCCCTTCCAGTCGAAGACATATTCCACGAAGACAGCACCAGCCATAAGTCCTGCGAGCCAACCAGAAGCGGAGGTGACGATGGGGTTGAGGGCGTTGCGGAGAGCATGGCGGAACACGACCTTGCGGAAAGGGAGCCCTTTGGCACGGGCGGTGCGTATGTAATCCTGGGAGAGTGCTTCGAGCATAGAGTTCTTGGAGAGTTGGGTAAGGGTAGCAAGAGGTCGGATGCCGAGTGTGAGAGCCGGGAGGATGAGGTTTTTCAGGTCGAGATACTCGCCAGTGCCATAGTCGTCAACGGTGAAAAGGTTGCCAAACATATTGAGATGAGTGACTCCAGCCAGCACATAGGCGAAGAACCATGCAATAAGGATTGCGGCAAAAAACGAAGGAAGCGACATTCCAAGAGTGGAAAGGACAAGTGTGAGACGATCGATCCATGAGTCCTTGTAGAGAGCCGAAAGCACACCGAAGAGGATTCCAACCACAAGTGCAAAAGTCATCGCAACCAATGCCAGAAGAGCTGTTTGCGGGAAGGCGGTAGCTATTATCTCGGAGACTTTGCGCTTGGATTGATAGGATCGGCGCAGGTAGGGAGGTTTGACTACGACTGATGTGGTCTTGATTTTGAGCAGTGTGGTGTATGGAGCGTATTTGTCGGAGGAGAGGAAGAAATAGCTAGAGGAGTCAGCGTTGTTGTGAAACGATAGTGGCGAGAGGTCGTTGATGTAGTTGAGAAACTGGAGTGCGACGGGTTTGTCGCGGCCTAGGTCGTGGTTGATAATCTCGATGCTCTCAGCGTCGGCTCGCTGGCCGAGCATCATGCGGGCAGGGTCGCCAGGGAGGATGTTGAAAAGGAAGAACACCAGAGTCACAACCCCGAGTATAACCAAGAGCCCGTAGAGTAGCCGTTTGAGTGTGTAGCGCAACATTTATCTTAACCCCCTGACAATTGATTTTTTTGCAACAAAATCTTTGAGATAGAACGGCTCGTAGTATGCGACGTCCTCTCCCCTACCCTCTTGCAGCAGTTTCTCGGCCAGCGGAAGCATTGCTGCCGCCGAAATGCGGAAACCGGCATCAAAAAGTGCGTTGCGATGAACGCCAAGCAACGGCTCGGTCTTTGCCGCTCCATCTCCGATGAACACCACCTGCCCTCTGTTGAGCCAACTGTCATAGATTCCAGGCTCAATGATGTCGGCTGAAACCGGTTTCATCTCTTCGAGCGAACTGGTGTACACGGCGGTATAGCATTCCATGCGGCGCGCATCAATCATCGGACAAACCATGCCTTCATAATCGGGGTGCTGCTGATAATAGCCTGCCGCCATGTTTTTCAGTGTCGGCACTGCCAGAAGTGGGATCTTCAAGCCATAACACAGACCCTTGGCTCCGCTGACTCCTATGCGTAGGCCTGTATAGCTTCCAGGACCTCCGCTGACACATATTGCGGTCAATTGATTCGGCTTCAAACCTGCCTCCTCCATCAATTCGCCGATGAATACATTCATCTTCGAGCTGTGTGCGTTGGGCTCGTCGGCTTCCCTTATCGCTGCCACTCGTCCGTCTATGCCAATGGCAACAGAGCAGACCGATGTGGCGGTTTCGATTAAAAGAATATTCATCGTGTCAGTTTTTTGCAGCCATCTGTTCGGTTGATTCAAAATACAATGCAACCTCTGTACCTGGAAGCAGATATGGGCGCAGGTCTGAAAGTGGCACTTTTATAGCAACGACTCCATAGCAGTATGCCGCAATTTCGTATGGCTGGAAATAGAATGTGAACCCTTCGGGCGTGACGGTGAAGTTGTCGTTCGGTTTCACCGTTTCCTTATCGAAAACTTCCATCCCCTCGTAATCTGCCTCGTGAGCAATCTTGTATTGCAGACTCTTGTACAGAATCGCGGACATGGCATCTCGCGACTGTTTATCTCCTGCAATGACATCGTTGAGCTTCAGTCTTTTTCCCGTGATAGTGGAATAAACCGTGTAGCAGTTGGCATACATCCCGTGTGCTCCGCCCTGATAGTCGAAATAGTCTGCCTCATACACCAGCAGCGGTGGATTGTACATTTCGACCGCTCCCCTAACCGACGTCTCCCACTTGTACATATACTCCATGCCTTCTGACTCTATCTGTTCCTTATCCTCTTCAATATCGGACATCGTACTGTCAAATGCTGCTGTTTGGTCGGCCACATAAACCAATATGGCTTCTATTCCTTCTTTTTCTTTTGAATACTGATCTCCCAACACATCACAAATAATCTGTTTGCGCAGCAGTCCTGCCACCAGATTTTCATTGTCGGCAACCGGAAGGGCTAGGCTCACGTCGATAGTCAGTGACGGCACATTGTCTGGATGACTGTGAAAACCTATGGTGTCGAATGAAAATAGTGGCATACTACCATCTACGGTGTCGGCATCAATCGATGCCTTTATTGATTGTGTTTTTTTGTGGCATCCTGCCAAAAGAAGGCATCCGGCCAAAAGAATGATATACGTTTTATTCATAACATTTGTTTTATCGAAAGGATCGGTCATGCTGCGACTCACCTCATGTCAATCACCTCGACCCCCTTGTTGGCTGATGCGTCGAAGACAAAGTCCTTGTCGTTGCATTTCGCTGAGGTTTTGAAGGCGGAAATCTGGTAAATGCCTTCGGACGAGTCGTAGTTGTGAATCTCCATCTGCTTGATGTGTCCGTTTTTGGAGTTGATAAACATACGGATCTTGTAGTAACTTTTTGACTTATACGGGGTGAGGTCGATGACGGTGACGCCTCCGTCCTCTTCCCTTATGAATTTCACCTTGAAGTTCTTGCTGTATGTGGAGAGCAATGCCGCGGGGTTCAAAAGGTCATCACCGCCCTGGGCGACGGTATTTATTGTCACCTCGTTGGTGGATTTGTCCCACTGCCATACGCTACTGCCGTCGCTGTAGAGTGTCTGGTTGCCTGTCGTGACGCGGTAGCGTCCCTTGCTGTACAGGACTTCGGCTTTCTGACGTGCAGTTTCTTTTTTCTGGCTGTCTCGGTTTATCATGGTCACGGAGAAACTAACTGCAGACTTCTCGAACACTGACGATGCCTTCTTCAGCACCTTATTGGCATTCTCGTCGATGTCGCCTTTGGCGGTATGGGTAATCTGCGCTTGAATAGAAGCCGTCGCCAAGGCCATGATTGCAAATAAAAAAAACTTTTTCATCATTATGAACTTAAAACTAAAAACTTAAAACTTAAAACTAAAAACTTATATGGCCCGTTCAATGCAGATCCACTCCTATTATGTGCATAAACTCCTCCCGTGTCTTGGGGTCTTTCATGAACGCTCCTGTGAAATCGCTTGTCGTCGTCACCGAGTTCTGCTTCTGAACGCCTCGCATCGACATGCACATGTGCTGTGCCTCTATCACCACGGCCACCCCAAGGGGCTGCAGCGTGTTCTGTATGCAGTCCTTGATTTGTTTGGTCAGCCGTTCCTGCACCTGCAGACGTCTGGCATAGGCATCCACCACTCGCGGTATCTTACTCAGCCCCACTATCTTGCCATTCGGAATATATGCAACATGGGCTTTCCCGACGAAGGGTACGAGATGGTGCTCGCACAACGAGTAAATCTCGATGTCCTTAACAACGACCATCTGCTTGTAATCTTCATCGAACATCGCCGACCGCAGTATCTCCTCTGGGTTCAAATCATAACCGTTGGTGAAGAAGAGCATCGCTTTGGCAACTCGCTCGGGCGACTTCAGTAGTCCTTCCCTCTCCGGGTCTTCGCCTAGCAGGCGTATAATCTCTTTGTAGTGCGCAGCCAACTCCGCGACACACTTCTCGTCATATTGGTCGATTTTCTGATAGCCTAATTCCATGTTTAAAAGGTTAAATGATTAAGAGCTTAAAACTAAAAACTTAAAACTAAAAACTTGAAACTAAAAACTTAAAACTAAAAACTTGAAACTAAAAACTTAAAACTAAAAACTTGAAACTAAAAACTTGAAACTAAAAACTAAAAAACTAAAAACTAAAAACTAAAAACTAAGCATTCATTCCACCTCCAGCAGCAAACCCTTCAGATATTCTCCCTCTGGGTGGTATATGCTCACAGGATGGTCCGCTGCATGCTGCAGATGCTTAACTATTCGCACATTTCGTTTTGCGGTGGCGGCAGCCGTGAAGGCCATCGTCTGGAAGTCGTCCTTGCCCACCGCCTGACTGCAACTGAACGTAAACAGCAGTCCACCGGGTTTGATACGTTCCATGGCCCGCTGGTTGATATTGCGGTAGCCTTTCAAACCGTTCTTCAGCGAACGGTGGTTCTTGGCAAATGCCGGCGGGTCGAGGATGATAATGTCGTATTGGTTGTCGATGGTGTCGAGATATTTCGTCACGTCGGCCACAATGCCGCGATGCCGCACTTGTGGAAAATTCATCTCCACATGGCGGTTACAGAGTTCTATAGCCCGACGCGAAATATCGACCGTATCCACCTCGGCGGCGCCACGACCCAAAGCACTCAACGTAAAGCCGCCCGTGTAGCCGAAACAGTTCAGCACTCTCCTACCCTTCGCCAGCGTGCCCACGAGAAGGCGGTTATCGCGCTGGTCGAGAAAAAAGCCAGTCTTCTGCCCCTCCTGGAAGTTGATAAGGTAACGGTATCCGTGTTCGCGGGTCTCCCACTCGTCAGTGATTTCGACCTTTGGCGCCTGGAAAAGGTAGCCATCATTGTGAACTGCCGAGTCCCGCTGTGGCAACGTTGCGGCGCTTTTGTCATACACTCCTTTCAGGTGTGACAACAACTCCTTCAACAATTCGACAAACAGCGGAAACAGCCGGTGCATCCCCACGCTGTGGGCCTGCAAGACCACGATGCCATTGTAGTAGTCGGCAATAAGTCCTGGCATTCCATCGCCCTCGCCGTTGACAAGACGGAACATGTTAGTCTCGTGGTGACTAAAAAGTTTATCGACAAAATCATCATCGATATTGAACAGTCGTTTTCGGTAGTCGATAGCCGAGCGCAGCTTTTCGCGCCAAAAGGCCTTGTCTATTGCAGCATTGTCGAACGAAAGAAGCTTGCAGATAATGCTCTCGTTCTGGTAGTGTCCGACGGCCAGCCACTGTCCGTCTGCTGAAACCACATCCACTATGTCGCCTTCGTCAACATGCCCTTCAATCCTCGCCACAGCACCCGAAAAGAGCCATGGATGCCGGCGGAATACGGACTTTTCCTTGCCCTTGTGAAGTATCAGTTTTGTGCGACTCATGCTTAAAAGTTTTAAGTTTTAAGTTTCAAGTTTTAAGTCACAGTTCACTATTGTCAATTCACTAATCACTAATCACAAATTCACCCTTTCAACTCTCGAATTGTCTGTTGTGGATTCTCCGACTTGAACACCGCGTTGCCCGCCACAAGCACGTCGGCTCCCGCCTCATAGAGTTTGGCAGCGTTGCCCGTGTTCACTCCTCCGTCCACCTCAATGAGGCACGTCGGATTCTTCCTGCCGCACAGCTCACGCAACTGACGAACCTTTGCGTATGTGTTTTCGATAAACTTCTGTCCTCCGAATCCTGGATTGACACTCATCAGCAGCACCATGTCGCACATCTGCACCGTGTCTTCCAACAGAACAACTGGCGTGTGTGGATTGAGCACCACCCCACATCTCAACCCCTCGTCGCGGATCGCAGACAGCGTCCGGTTCAGATGTGTGCATGCCTCGTAATGTACAGTTATAATGTCTGCTCCGCATCTCTTGAAGTCTGCAATATAACGGCCCGGATCCATTATCATCAGATGTACGTCCAACGGCTTCTTCGTATGTTTCTTTATGTACTTTATAACCGGCTGGCCAAACGATATGTTCGGGACGAACATTCCATCCATCACGTCTATATGCAGCCAGTCACACTCGCTCGCATTGAGCATCTCGACATCCCTCTGCAAGTTGCCAAAGTCGGCCGAAAGCAGCGACGGCGAAACCATTTTTATCTTCTCGTAGTTCATTTGTTAATGTGTTAATACTAACTCAAAACTTGAAACTTGAAACTTAATAGTGATTAGTGATTAGTGATTAGTGATTAGATAAAACAAAACCTTAGACGGTATCAACCTATCAACATATAAACATATCAACAGAAACTTTAAACTAAAAACTAAAAACTAAAAACTTAAAACTAAAAACTTAAAACTCAGGCATCTCCGTCAGCCGTGCTGCATCTCCAATACATTGTGTGGCCGTAAGCATAGGGTAGTTGAGCAATCCCGCTACATAGTTGCGGTGTTCCCTGCGCAGTTTCGCTATCTCCTTTTCCAATTCCTCCGCTATAGGCAGCTGCTTGTCATAGCGAATCTTCATCGCCGTGAGCACTCCTTCTCGCAACTTCGGGCATATCTCCTTGTAGTATTTCAGCAGCAGCGATATTCGTTCCTTGTCCCCTGCCGTAGTGATAATGTCTGCATATCCCGCATAAATCTTGCGGCACTCTTCTTCGACCGCCGCTATGACTTCGTCGGCCTCCTTGCCTGCCGCCTCCCATCGGTCTATCGTCGGCTGCAGCGGTTCCAGCAGTTTGCCCAGCTCGGCGGCATCGTCCATCACCGCCGCCTCTGCGGTTCCATCTGCATAGCGCCCCTTGAGCCAGGCCTCCTGTTCCGCCTCGCTCATCGTCTGCAGTTTCTCTATCTCCTGTCGCGTGAGGCCTGAATACCTCATAGCCATGTCGTAAGCCATATCCGTCGCCTCTGCCGAGTCAATGTCAGAGTACGGGATCGTCGCCACCTGTGCCGTGAGCATCGCAATGTTGGCAACATAGCGCGTCACAGGGCTGGTGAGTAGCTTAAGCGACTGCTCGTTCAATTCGTAACTCTTGTGGTTTATTAGTTGCTGCTCCGTAGGGACGTCCATCGCCTGCATCATCAGTGTGGCGTAGGTGGGCTGCTCTGATGCCGCAGCCGACTGTCGGCTGTCTGTGGCCGACTCGTCTCGGCTTTTACCGTAGGCATCGTCCAAGCCTCGGTCGATGGCCTTGTCGGCCTCCTCCAAGCCGCGATCCATAGCCTTCTCGGCACTCTTCTCAGCTTGGTCGATAGCTTTTTCCGTCGCCTTCTCGGTCGCTTTCTGTGCCGCCTTTCGGATCAGGTTGCCGAACTGTGCGTTGGCAGCCGCTGTTCCGACTGCCAATGCTATCATGAGAAGCAATATTTTTTTCATGGCGAATGAATGTTTGATGGTTTTCTATTTCGTTTGGTTTTTCTTCACCAAAGCGTACTCTTGGTTCAGTCCTTCCAGAATCTCCTGCGTGATGTCCATACCCTCGTCTCCATAAAGCACTGGGGTGTTGCTGTATGATTTTGCCAGTATAAGGTTGTACTGGTCGTGTTTTGCGTTGTAGTCGGCTATGAAGTTATAGACTGCCTTGGTCATCTTGTCTAGCTCGTCCTGCAGGTTTTTCTGCTTCTGTGGCAGCAGGTCGGCATACTGTTTTTCCAACCGTGCCAGCTTCTCATATCTGGCCTTCAACTCTTTCTCTTTCTCCTGCTGCTGCGTGAGCGTCATATTCTCGCCCGTCTGAAGGAAATTCTGATAGTCGGCTTGGAACTGCTGCTCCTGCTGCAAAAGTGATTCCTGCTGGCCTGAGACCTGCTCTATCTTCTTCTGCAACTCACGGGCATACTCGTAGCCTTCCATAAGTGTGTCGGTATTGATATAGGCGACTCGCAGCTGACTACCGTCATTGGCAACAGCCGTCTGGCCGCTGACCTCTTTATGTCCCACCTTGCATGATCCCTTGCCCACAAAATGCAGCACATAAATCCCTATTACGGCGAGGCAAAGCAGCGCCAGCACGATGCACAACGTCAAATGACATTTGCAGCGTTCGTTCTTTTTGGTGTCGCAACCGCAGACCTGCTCCGGTTCATGATTGATGTTTTCTTGAATTTCGTTGTTGATGTTCTCTTCCATTGTTATTTTGTTTTTGTGTTATTCGGTAAAATATTGACTTGTTGATAGGTTGATATTAAATGTGGTAATACTAACTCAAAACTTGAAACTTGAAACTAAAAACTAAAAACTCAAAACTCTAAACCTCAATCTCCCCTATCGTCTCCACCGCTTTTTTCAGGCGGTTCACCGTCTCCTCCTTGCCTATCACCATCACGAAGGTGAGCAGGTCGGGGCCGACGGTCTTACCTATCAAAGCAATGCGGAACGAGTTCATGATCTGTCCCATATTGAACTGGTTAGCCACAATATAGTCGTCCAGTATGGCTTTGTGCAGGGCATCGTGTTCAAAAGGCACGGTGTCGAGTATCTCGAGTATCTTGTTCATGTGGGTGGTCATACCCGCTTTCCAACGTTTCTTCAGGTCGGCGGGGTTGTACTCCTTGGGTGCCTCGAAGAAATAAAAGGTGGTCTCCCACAGCTCTGAAGGGAAGTTGATGCGGTTTTTCATCATAGCGCACACCTTTTCTACATATTGGGTAGTGACCTGTGACCCGTGATCTGCAACCTGAGCGGGGTGCTCTACTACACTTATCCCATGTTCCGTCAGTTGCGGCTTGAGGTATTCGGCAATCTGCTTGTCCGAGAGCATCTGCATATACTCGTGGTTGAACCATTTGGCTTTCTCAACGTTGAACTTGGCACCGCTCTTGCTGATATGGCTTATGTTGAAGAGCTTTATTAATTCATCCATCGACAATATTTCCTGCTCTGTTCCAGGGTTCCATCCCAGAAGGGCGAGGATGTTTACTACTGCCTCGGGG